>QFCE01001360.1_pt1 | contig 80212 bp, 76 predicted proteins | sample 5346091 | NCBI WGS metagenome assembly QFCE01 (sample SAMN09062252, study PRJNA434731) | Human gut metagenome, whole genome shotgun sequencing project. | isolation source: stool timepoint A chromium assembly | host: Homo sapiens | collected 2015
CATTTTTAATAACGATTTTTTTATAACCAAAATAAAAAACAGTGCCATTTCTGACACTGTCATTATATTACTACTTCAAACCATATTTCTTGTTAAATTTCTCAATACGTCCCTGAGCAGCAGCGAAACGTTGACGACCTGTGAAGAATGGGTGGCAGTTACTGCAAGTATCTACACGTAATTCATCACCTTTGATTGTACTACCTGTTTCGAATTCTGCACCACAAGATGTACAGATACATTTAACTTTATGATAATTAGGATGAATTCCTTGTTTCATATTGATGTATCCTCCTTCCGCCTTAAGTCATATTGACCCAAAGTAAGTGCTATACAATTATAGCAAGCCTTTTTTCAAATCGCAAGATGTTTTTTTAAAATTGTGAATCGTCTGCTTTTTCAAACCATTCGCGAACCAATTGAACAGTATCTTTTAAGCATCCTGATTCAAAAGGAACCTTTAATCCTGCTTCTTTTACAATTTTTCTGAATGGCAATGTTCCACCAATCTTACAAATGTGTTTGTAATCTTCAAAAGCCTTTTCATCATTCTTTTGAATACGAGCCCAGAACTGCAACGCGCATACTTGAGCTAATGTGTAATCAATATAATAGAATGGATCCATGAAAATGTGAAGCTGGCGCATCCACCATCCACCTTTTTCTAGAATATCAATACCTTCATAGTTTTTATGAGGCAAGTATTGTTTTTCCAACTTTCTCCAAGTAGCCAATCTTTCTTCACAAGACATTTCTGGTTTTTCATATACTTCATGCTGGAAGTGATCTACTAAAACTCCATAAGGTAAGAACTTAACAGCTCCTGACAAATGATTGAAATAATATTTATCTACATCTTCTTCAAAGAAAGATTTCATCCATGGATATGTAAAGAATTCCATAGACATAGAGTGGATTTCACAAGATTCATAAGTAGGCCATACACAATCGATTGGGAAAATATCCTTACTTGAATACACTTGGAAAGCATGTCCTGCTTCATGTGTTAGTACTTCAGCATCATGGCTAGTCTGATTAAAGTTTGCGAAGATAAATGGAGATTGATAATTTGGAATGAATGTACAATATCCACCAGCTGCTTTACCAGGCTTTGAATCTAGATCTAACAATTCTCTTTCTGTCATAAATTCAAAGAATTCACCTGTTTTAGGATCTAGTTCTTGATACATCTTTAATGCACGTTTAACTAATTCTTCACGAATATATTTAGGGGCTGGATTTCCTGAAGTGAATTCAAACTTTTCATCCCAAGCATGCAAAGTATCATAACCCAAACGTTTTTGTTGACGAGCATACAACTCATTATCTAAAGGAACAACATCTTCTAATACTTGTTTACGATAGTTTTCTACATCATTTTTATTGTAGTCAAAACGCATCATGCGATAGTAACCAAGTTCAATATAGTTTTCATATCCTAATTTTTTAGCCATACGCGTACGCACTTGCACTAATTGATCATAAACTTCACCGATTTCTTTAGCATGTTCGTCATACCATCCCCAATAGGCTTGCATTGCACGTTTACGAGTATCTCTATCTTTATCATTTGTCTTTACTTCTAAAGCAGCAAGAGTATATGTTTCACCATCAAACTCAATTTGTGCACTCGCAATGATTGCTTGGTATTTAGAAGCTAATTTATTTTCTTCTTGCATTTCAGGAATGATAATTGGATCAAATGATTTTTCTTCCATTTCTCTTTGTAAGAAATATGTTTCTGGTACTTCTTTCTTTAATTCAGATACAAAAGAACTTTCCATTACAGCCTTATTACAATTCACAATATCTTCCTTTAATACTGGAAGCATTTCATTTAAAAAGTCATTTTCTTTTGTATAATATTCATCTCTTGTATCTACTGTATGACGCACTTCAACAAGAGTCTGATTGGTATTGATATATTTATTTACGTCATTCAATTCAATAAACGCATTTTTAAAATCATCATAAGAAGCTGCATTCTGTAATTTTGTACAAATCGCCTTTAATTGTGCCTGCAAAGCTTCAATATCCATATGTTCATATTTATAATCTGTAAATTTCATATCTTTCTCCTAAAAAAATAGAGAAGCCGAAAGCTTCTCGTATTATGCAAAGATGGCATTCCAACCAAAAATTAATAGCGCTAAAATAACAATGGCACCTAATAAAATTGGCCAGAATGTACTACTAGCTGCAATTAATAAGGCTAGAAAATCCCCTTTTTCAAGACGATCTTCTTTACCTTTTTGTTTATCTTTTTTTTCTAACATCTCACGCATAGATGGGCGCTTAGACATTAGAATTCACCTCCAAAGTGACACTTAACAAAGTGATTTGGCTTAACCTCTTTTGTTGCTGGTTCTTGTTCACGACAAATGTCTTTCGCAAATGGGCAACGAGGGTTGAATTTACATCCCTTAGGAATGTTTACGTTACTTGGAATTTCACCTTGAATCACTTGCATTTCTTTACGTTTTGTAGGGTCTGGTAAAGGAATTGCACCAATCAACGCTCTTGTATAAGGGTGTTGAGGGTTAGAGTATATTTCATTCTTATCTGCAAGTTCCATCATACTACCTAAATACATTACACCTACACGGTCAGAAATATGTTTTACAACTGACAAGTCGTGTGAAATGAAGATATAAGAAATGTTCTTTTCTTCTTGCATATCTTTCATTAAGTTGATGATTTGTGATTGGATAGAAACGTCCAATGCACTTACTGGTTCATCACAAATAATGAAGCTTGGATCTAATGCTAAAGAACGTGCGATACCAATACGTTGTCTTTGTCCACCTGAGAATTGGTGAGGATAACGATAGCAATAGTAGCTTGGCAAACCACAACGGTCCATTAGGTTTTTAACATATGCATCTAGTTCTGGACCTCGTTTGAATTTTCCGTGAGCAATCAATGGTTCAGCCAAAATATTGAATACAGTCATACGTGGATTCAATGAAGAATATGGATCCTGGAAGATAAACTGCATTTCTTCACGTAAAGCACGCATTTCTTTACGAGATTTCTTCGCTACATCTTCACCTTCGAAGATTACCTCTCCGCTTGTTGGTTCATAAAGACGAATGATTGTACGACCTAAAGTAGATTTACCACATCCTGATTCACCTACTAGACCTAATGTTTCACCTTCGTATAAGTCGAAAGTAATATCATCTACGGCCTTAACACATGGATCACCATCTTTATATTTTCCTTTTTTTAGAGGGAAGTATTTTTTTAAGTGTTTTACTTCAAGAATTTTTCTTTTTTCTGCCATGACTATCCCTCCTGTTTCATTTCTTCTTCAACTTTGAAGCACCATACGTGGTGACGTGATTTAACTTTTGTATCTACTGGTTGACCTTCTTTACAACGATCTGTTACATATGGACAACGATCTGCAAAGTAGCATCCTTTTGGTAAATACAATGGGTTAGGTACACTACCTTCAATTGTATTTAATCGTTTTCCTTCTTCTGCTAATGAAGGCATTGAATTCATTAATCCAATTGTATATGGGTGTTTAGGGTTGTTGAACAATTCTTCTACTGGAGCTGTTTCAACAACTTTACCTGCATACATAACGTTAACGTTATCAGCAACCTGAGCAACTACACCTAAGTCGTGTGTGATCAACATGATAGATGTACCTGTTTCATTCTTTAATCTGTTCATTAAAGAAAGAATCTGAGCCTGAATTGTAACATCTAGAGCTGTTGTAGGTTCATCGGCAATCAATAATTTTGGATGACAAGATAAAGCCATCGCAATCATAACACGCTGACACATACCACCTGATAATTGGAATGGATAGTTATCAACAACTTTTTCTGGACGAGAAATACCAACCTCTGCCAACAAATCAATTGCGCGTTGTTTAGCTTCTTCTTTAGAAACTTCTTCGTGCGTCAAAATGTTTTCCATAATCTGATCCCCAACTGTAATAACTGGGTTCAAACTTGACATTGGTTCCTGGAAAATCATAGAGATTTCGTTACCACGAATGTGACGAATTTGTTCATCTGTAGCTGTAGCTAAGTTTAAACCATCTTCATCACGGTCCACATTTCCCATATATACGATTTTTGATCCAGGCATAATTTCTCCTGGTTCACTTACTAAGCCTAAAATAGACATGGCAGTTACTGATTTACCACAACCTGATTCACCTACAATCGCAAGTGTTTCATTTTCATACATTGTAAAGTGGTTTCCATCAACTGCTTTTGAATCACCTTTTTTTGTATGGAAGTATACACGAAGGTCTTCCACTTTAATTACTTTTTTATTTACAGACATTGTGTATCCTCCTTACTACTGTAATTCTTTAGGGTCGAATGCATCACGCAATCCTTCACCAATCAAGTTGATTGAGATTACAGTTAACAAACACATTAAACCTGCAGGCATCCATTCCCAAGGATAGTTTTGGAACACGTAAGAATCACGCGCTAAGTTCATTAAGTTACCCCAAGAAGGAGTTGGTGCAGTCACACCCATACCTAAGAATGATAAACCAGCCTCAGTCAAAATAGCACTTGCCATTTGTAGTGTAGCATTTACGATTACTAAAGAAATAACGTTTGGAAGTAAGTGTTTAAAGATTTTTGAGAAATCTGAAATACCCAAAGCTTCACAAGCTTGCATAAATTCTTGTTCACGCAAAGTCAAAATCTGTCCACGAACCAAACGTGCTAGTCCTGGCCATGATAACAAACCAATTAATAATGATACAGTATACATTTTTTGACTTTGTGGAACCCACAACATAGTTGAGGCAACCGCAATAATCATTGGTGTAAATGGCAATGAATAAACGATTTCTGCAAAACGCATTAATACGTTATCTAATTTTCCACCATAATATCCTGAAATGCCACCAATTGTACATCCTAAGATGACAGTAATAACAGCAGCAATAATACCAACCATGATAGAGATTCGTCCACCTAAGAATAAACGGAATAAGCAGTCACGACCTTGTTTATCTGTACCTAATAAGTGTTCTCCTCCTGGAGCTAAATTAGGATTTGATAAATCATAGTCATTAACGCTATATCCAAGCATTGGTGGTATAACAATAACAGCAACAACAATTAATACAAAAATAATCAAACCAGCCATGGCAACACGGTTTTGTTTGAACTTACGCCATGCTATGGTCCAAGGACCTATAGATTCGATTTTTTCGCCAGATTCTAATACTACAGCATTTTTTTTAGCCATCTATAGTTCCCTCCTATTCATCTACCTTGATACGTGGGTCAACTAATGTATAACAAATGTCAGACAATAAGTTACCTAATAACATCAACAAGGCACTAAACATCAAACAAGCCATAACTAAAGAGTTATCACGTTGGTTGATCGCATCAATTAACACTTTTCCAATTCCTGGCCAGATAAATACAGATTCCAAGATTACGGCTCCCGAGAATAATGATGGAATGTATAATCCTAGTAATGTTACTAAAGGAATTTGTGCATTTTTAAATGCATGTTTGTAGATAACAGTCTTTTCTTTAAGACCCTTTGAACGTGCTGTACGAACATAATCCATGTTGATGACTTCAACCATAGAGTTACGTACATAACGTGAGAACGACGCAAATGAACTAAACGCCAATACGATTACAGGTAAAATTGAGTGTAAAGCTATATCTCCAATTTCTTGGAAAATACTTGAGTAACCAAAGCTTGATAGCATTGTGTCACGCATTCCGTTGATAGGCATACCTGGAATCTGCAAACCTACGAAGAAAATTAATACTAAGGCAAAGAAGAATGTTGGAACACTTATTCCTAACAATGAGAATACAGTCCAGAAGTTATCAAACACTGTACCTTTCTTTACTGCCTGTTTTATTCCAACTGGAATGGCAAAAATCAAAGCCACAATTAATGATACAACATTCAAATAGAATGTATTCCATACATAGTCACCAATGATAGTTCCAACTGGTTTTTTAAGGGTAATACTTGATCCTAAATCTCCTGTACACATACGTCCAACCCAACGTACATATTGTTCAGGTAACGATTTATCCAATCCTAACAACTCACGAACGTGATCACGTTGTTCTTGTGTAACCTTTGAACCGGCTCCAAAATAAGCTGTTACCTCATCACCTGGCATCGCCTTTACAGTACCGAAAATAACGATTGAAATGATGAAAAGGACAGGAATCATCGCTAAAATTCTTTTAAATACATACTTTAGCATAGTTATCGATCCTTTCTATCCACTAAATGCATATAAGAGCAAGTCAATACGGCTTGCCCTTAATTTTATAAACAATCCACGAGTTTTTCATGCAGACTATTTAACGTTGCCACGTTTCTGTTAATGAACATTTGTCCTTTAACATCAACTATTTTAACACACCTTTGTGCAAATTTTAAATTATTTTACAGTAATTGTATCCATTGATTGAGACCAGTTACGCAATGTTCCTGTTCCAGTCAAGTCAACTTTCTTATTGTAAAGGTTGAACATCATACCTGAGTAAACTGGCATGTATCCTGCATCATCAGCAGCCATCTTCATAGCTTCAGCATAATCAACTTTTGATTGTTTTTCATCAGAATCAGCACGAGCTTTTGTCAATTGATCAATCAATGCTTGATCATTGATACGAGAGTAGTTATTTACAGCCATGTTTTCTGGATCATTTGAATATGAATCATTAGCTGAACTATCTTGGTTACTTGTGAAACTAGTAGCTAAGAAACACATATTCCACTCACTATCGTGACTAGTATCTTGAACGTTACTTAATAATGTAGAGAAATCAACTGTAGTTTGTTTTAGATCAACACCTAAATCTCCCCAAGTTTTCTTAACAATAGGAATTAAAGTTTCAAGTACTGAGTTACCTTCTGACAATAAGAATTTGATTTCTAATTTTTGTCCGTCTTTTTCACGGATTCCATCAGCACCACGAACCCAACCAGCTTCATCTAATACTTGGTTCGCTTTATCCATGTCAAATGCATAAGTATTTAATCCATCGATTGTTTCTTCATTACGAACAACTGCGCCAAAGTTTACTGATGTTGGATTCCAGTATGCAGCTGGTACATATCCACCTTTAACTTTTTTAACTTCGTCACTTGCTTTTTTATCCCATCCGAAGTATGAATCACAGAATCCTTGGCGATCTGTCGCATACATCAATGCTTGACGAACTGCTTTGTCAGCTGTAGCTCCATTGTTAGCGTTCAAAGCTACGAAACCAACAGCACTACGAGTATAGTAGTTGAATGCCATGTTGTCAGCTTGACTCGCTTCACTAACTTTATTTGTTTCAATTACTTCTGGAATTAAATCAACTGTTCCTTTTTTCAATTCAGAAACTTCTGTAGTTACATCTGTTTTCTTCATAACAATACGATCTACTTGGTATTGTCCTTTTTCAGGTTTGAATTCTTCATTACGAACAAATGAAGCTCCACTTGCTTTATCATAGCTCTTTAATTGGTAAGCACCAGAACCACATGATTCTTCTTGGTTCTTTTCAACAACTTTTACATTACCTTGTTTGTATTTTGAGTAATGATCAGCACTTGCGATTCCCATTGTACCAAATAATGAGACTGCATCGATTTGAGGTGATACCAAGTGGAATACAACTGTATAATCATCTGGAGTTTCAACACCAGTTAATTCTTTAGCAGCTCCGCTATTATATTCTTTATATCCAACGATGTTATCCATTCCACCACCATTAGGACCAGTATAGCTTGGGTCAGCTAATGTTGTGAATGTAAATTTAACGTCTTTTGCAGTTACTTCAGTACCATCACTGAATTTGTGTCCTTTTTCCAATTTGTAAGTTAATGTTAAACCATCTTCACTTACTTCTGGTAAATCTTTAGCCAATACTGGTTCCAATTCGTTATCAGCATTGTACTTTAACATTGATTCGTAGCATAAGTTTACTACATATTGATCATAAGCACTTGATGCATATTGAGGTGTAAACTGTCCAGTTAAACTTTGGTTTACAGATACTGTTAATGTTTTTGCGTCACTGCTAGATCCGCCTGAACATGCTACTAAAGTAGAAGCCATTGCTACAGATGCTAAACCAGCAACAATTCTTTGTTTATTCATTTCTCTTTCCTCCTATAGTTTGCACACTATGTGTGATGAAATTATACTATGCTAGAAACACATTTTCAAGGGTTTAAGAAAGAAATTTACATACAATTTTACATTTATGTATATTTTTCATGAACAAAACATAGCATTTTGTCTTTATATCATGCGTTTTCATTGTATTCGCTTTCATTTGGTTTTTCGTATTTCATTTACAAACATTTGTCTATAAGCACTAGATTTTATGTAAATTATGAAAATCTGGTTCAATTTTAAATCCCATCCTCATTTATTCATTTCTCTCTTTAAAAATAATAAACAAAAAGGAATCATTCTAGATGCCTACACTAGAATGGTTTTCTTATTCTATGCTAAAATAATCAAGAAAGAAGTGAATTTATGAATAAAGCATTAGCCCATTTACATACGATCAACAAGCACAAGTTAAAAGTTACTTGGCTTTGTTTTCGTTGTCACCTATATAAACAAGGTTTACTCCATGATTTAAGCAAATACTCTTATATTGAATTAAAAACAGGTTTTCACTATTATCAAGGTTTTCGTTCTCCTATTGATGCCGAGAAAGAAGAAAAAGGTTATTCATTAGGTTGGCTACATCATAAAGGAAGAAACAAGCATCATTGGGAATATTGGCTTGATTTTGGAGTAGATGGCATTTATGCATGTAAAATGCCTACAAACTATGTCATCGAAATGTTTTGCGATCGAGTTGCTGCAAGTATGATCTATCAAAAAGAAAAGTACACAGACTCTAGTGCACTTGAATATTATGAAAATGGACGAGGTAAAATTCTGATTCATCCGGAAACAGACGCCCTCATCCATCATTTATTAAAATATTTATCTGAGCATGGTTTAGATCAAACCATTCACTATATCATCACTGAAATTAAAGAATAATTATTCTACAGTTACACTTTTCGCAAGGTTACGAGGTTTATCTACATCGCAACCTTTTTCTTTTGCGACATAGTAAGCTAATTCTTGCAATAAAACTGTTGCTGGAATACAACTTAGTAATGGATCTACATCTGGAATGCGAATCACATACTCAAAGCCTTCCGTATTCTGGCTTTGTGAAGCAATCAAAATGACCTCGGCTCCTCGAGCAACCGTTTCCAAAATATTCGAAATTGTCTTCTGTGCAACACTAGGCTGCGTAGCTAGCGCAATCACAACTGTATCTTTTTCTATCAATGCGATTGGACCATGTTTCAATTCACCAGCCATATATGCATCGGCATGCACATACGAAACTTCTTTTAGTTTCAACGCCCCTTCTAAAACACTTAAATAATCCAATTGTCTACCAATAAAGTAGGCATCTTTTTGATTCGTTAATAGTTTAGCAAATTCAGCCATTTTTTCTTCTTGCGCAAGCATTTGTTCAACTACATCTGGCATTTGTTTCAACTGATTGATCATATGATTTTTACATGCCACACCCTTATTAAATAAAGACGCTAACTTTAAACATAGACATGCCAACAACACAAGTTGTGTTGTATAAGCTTTTGTACTTGCGACCGCAATTTCTGGTCCAGCACAAGTATATAAAACGTAATCAGATAATCGAGCTAGACTAGAACCTAACACATTTGTCACAGTCAGTGTTTGTGCTTTGTTTTCTTTCGAAAGTTTTAATGCTGCCAAAGTATCTGCTGTTTCTCCAGATTGTGAAACAAAAATACATAGCGTATTTTCATTGACACGATAGTTGCCATATCTAAATTCACTTGCACTAATGCAGTAAATTGGTAAATCAATCCATGTGCGCAATAAGTATTGAGCATACAAACTCGCATGGTAAGCAGTTCCACACGCAACATAATAAATTTGATTGATTTTTGAAACATCTAAACCAGATAATTCTGGCATAGCCAAATTATTTTCAATATGAGCTCTCAATGTTTCTTTGATCACATACGGTTGTTCATGCATTTCCTTCTGCATAAAAGTATCATATCCACCTTTTTGAGCTGTACAAGCATCATATGAGATATGCACCCAAGTTGTTGAAACGGAATCCCCAAAGAAATCATAGACTTCAATACTTCCGGGTCTTAATACGGCCATCTGTCCATCTTCTAAAGCACAAATATCTTTTGTGTAATCTAACACAGCTGGAATATCACTTGCACAAAATGCAGATGTATCTGTTTTCCCTAAAATCATTGGACTTTCTTTTTTTGCGACAAAAACGCAGTCAGGATAATCTGTACAAACCACACATAGCGCAAAACTACCTTGAAGGTATTGCACACATTTTTTTAAAGCGTACATCATATCGCCTTGATAATAGTAATCCAACATATGAACAATAACTTCACTATCCGTCTGTGACTGGAATGTATATCCTTGTTCTAATAAACATTCCTTGATTGATGCATAGTTTTCAATGATTCCATTATGCACGATTGAAATTGTTTCACTCTCATTTGTATGAGGATGTGAATTCATATTACTTGGAACACCATGTGTTGCCCAACGTGTATGTCCAATTCCTGTATGTTCAGGATGTTCTTTTTCATTCAACAATTCCTTTAAATTTGTAAGACGCCCCTTCGCCTTATACGTTTCTAGATGGTGATTCGAAACGAGAGTCACGCCTGCAGAGTCGTATCCTCGATATTCGAGTTTTTCTAAACCCTGCAATAAAAATGGTAAAGCACTCTCTTTACCTGCGTACGCTGTGATTCCACACATTATAAAAAATCCTCCTATAAATTATTATCATGGAGGATACCAAATGGCTTTGTTCAATGTTCACACATTGGTTTTGTCCATCGTTAAAGGTTGTATCAACCTCCAGACTACCCGCCGAACCTTTCGATAAGTCTGGTCCTCGTCAACTAAATACTTAGTCCTGGCGCTATTTTTTTTACTACATCTCCATGAATAATGAATATTATACAAAAAACAGAACATTTGTCAAAAAAAGAAGACTTACTCTTCTTCGACTAGATTCAATAATTCTAGCACTCGATTTAAGTCTTCTTTATTTTCATAATGAATAGAAATAGCGTTTTTACTGATAGATACCGATGTTTGAAAGAATTCCTGAAGCTTTTCTTTAGCTGCCTTCACATAAATATCTTCTTTTGGCTTTTCTATCGTTTTTTTATTGTTTGTATCTTTTACAATTTGTTCTACTTTACGAACAGATAAACCTTGATCAATAGCCTGTTTAGCAACTTTACGCATATTTGCCTCTGTCTTAAGACCGAGTAAAGCTCGTACATGCCCCATACTTAATTGTTTACTCACAACGTATTCCTGGACATCTTCTGGAAGTTTTAACAATCGCAATAAGTTTGTGATATGTTCACGTGATTTTCCGACACGATGAGCTAACTGTTCTTGTGTATATCCTAATCGTTGAATTAATTTTTCATACGCTTTTGCTTCTTCTATTACATTTAGATCTTCACGTTGAATATTCTCCAACAAAGCAATTTCCATCATTTCCTGATCATCAAAATCAACAATGATAGCTGGAATATCTTTTAATCCGGCAAGTTTTGAAGCTCTTAATCTTCTTTCACCGGCAATCAAATCATATCCTTGAATACTTTTTTTTACTAGAATCGGCGTAAATACACCATGTTGCTTAATTGATGAACTTAATTCTTTTAAAGCTTCATCATTAAATACTTTACGAGGCTGATATGGATTTGGACGGATCTCATCCACAGGAATTTTTGACTGTTCCTGTCTTTCAACTTCCATATCTCCATTTTGAATATCATCTAATACTTTAGAAACATCTTGCCCAAAAATACTGGACAATCCTTTTCCTAAACGAGCATTATTTTTGTTATCCATAGCTATGCCTCCCTTGAATTACGTTTTAGTACTTCTTCAGTTAAACCAGCATATGCCTTGGCTCCTGTACTTTTTGGATCATATTCAAAAATAGACATGCCACGGCTAGGTGCTTCCGATAATTTTACATTTCTCGGAATAGAATTTTGATATACAAGCTTGCCAAAAGTTTGACGCACATCCTGCGAAACTTCTACACTTAATCTTGTACGAATATCAAACATTGTTAATAAAATACCTTCAATTTTTAAATTTCGGTTACTTGTTCTTTGGACAAGACGAATTGTGATCAACAACTGCGTAACTCCTTCCAATGCATAATATTCACACTGTACTGGAATCAAAATACTGTCAGCTGCTGTCAATGCATTGGTATTCAATAGTCCAAGTGATGGTGGACAATCAATAATAATGTAATCATATTGATCTCGAATAGGAGCAATGGCTTTTTTCAACAATTCTTCTTTACCGGCTTCCATCTTATCCATATCTAAATCAGCTCCAGCTAAATTAATGTTGGCTGGAACAATATCGATTCTTGGATTCATTTTAGGTACGATGGCCTGCTGAATAGGAACTCCCTCCATTAATACAGAGTGAATCGTAGCTTGTGAATTATTTTGATTTGCATTTAATCCTTGCGTGGCATTTCCCTGCGAATCGAAATCAATCAACAATACTTTTTTTCCTACATGTGCAAGTCCGCTTGCTAAATTTATCGATGTTGTAGTTTTACCTACTCCACCTTTTTGATTCGAAATTGCGATAACTTTTCCCATACTCAACCCTCCAAAGGTTTTTTCTTGATTTGCCCATACGCTCTAGGATATTTATTTGGCGTATGTTTTACCTTTTTAAAATATAAATTAATGCGTGTTGCATCCTCTTCAATCATAAATTTTTCTTCATCAATCAATTCAACACCTAATGTATCAATTGCCTTTTGCGCATTGATCAACTCTTCGTGACCATTCTTGCCTTTTAAAGCCACCATAGTATGATCCATCTTCACAAAAGGAACACAAAGTTCTAATAAAATAGATAGTTTAGCAACCGCACGCGCACTGACCACGTCGAAACATTCACGTTTTTCTTTTGCCAAATCTTCAGCTCGAACATTTAATATATCGAGATTATCCAAGTTCAATTGAGTTTTCACTTCATTTAAAAAACGACAACGCTTTTGTAATGGTTCCACCAAAGTCATATGAACATGTGGAAATGCAATTTTTACAGGGATGCCTGGAAATCCTGCGCCTGAGCCAATATCACACATTGTTTCAAATTTAATATTTGAAAACGGCATGATTGAATCATAAAAATGTTTCTCCCATACTTCTTCTTCCTGTGTGATTGCCGTTAAGTTCATCTTCTCATTCCATTCAACAAGAAGCTGCATATATTTTTCAAATTGATTCATTTGTTCTTCATTTAATTGGATGCCGGCTTCTAAACAAGCCTTCTGAAATTCTACTTTAGTCATGAAAACCCTCCACGCTATCCATTATAACATATAATCGTTTCCGCCGTATTTTTACTATACTCAATAATTTGACACTATGTATGTCGGTTTATTTACTTTATTCATTTATGATACAATTTTAATGAGGAGGTCACTTATGAAAAATTTAAAGAAAGTTTTATTTGTTGTTGTCTTTATCTTAATTGCCTTTGTAAGCGGTATGTTCTTTGCGAACAAACAAACGGAACCTGAAATCACATCGACATTAATTCAGAATCGAATTGAACAGGCAAGTGATTTGGTAACCACAAAATATCATTATGCGAAAGTAGGAAAATTTGAAAATTCTTTAAGTCTGAATGGCTGGTCCATTCCTTTGACAAACAAATACTTCATACTAACATTTGAAGGGGAAATTCAATTAGGTACAGATTTATCTAAGGCAAATGTAGAGATCAACGATTCTACTATTTATGCGACAGTTAATAAGCCAACTGTTCTTTCAAATTCAATCGATGAATCAAGTATTGAAGTCTATGATGAAACAAAAAATATTTTTAATCCAATCAGTGTGAGTGACTATAAAGCTTTTGCGGTTGAACAAAAAGAGAAGGCTTTATCTGAAGCCAAGAAAAAGGGTTTAATGAAAACGGCTCAAAAGAACACAGAAAAAAGTATTAAAGAGATCATTTCCATTATCCCAGATACAGATGATTATACGATTGAAGTCACATTCAAGGAGTAATTATGGCAAATTTGAAATTAGTTGATGCTTTTACGGATTTTGTAGAAGAAAGTACTCTTCCCTATCGTCAAATGATGACTTATTATAATTGCGCGTTAATGGAAGTGGAAACTAAATTTAAAGTTCTTAACGAACAATTCTCCCTATTCTATGATCGCAATCCCATTGAATCGATTCATACGCGTATTAAATCGCAATCTAGCATTCTTAAAAAGCTTCAAAAAAAGAATCTTGCTTTAACCATCCCAAACATTGAAAACAACCTATTTGATATTGCCGGTGTTCGAGTTATTTGCTCTTTTACAGAAGATATTTATTCTTTGGCCAACTCTTTTCTTAGCCAAGATGATGTGCGCTTGATTGAAAAAAAAGATTATATTCAAAATCCTAAAGAAAATGGATATCGTAGTCTTCACCTAATTGTAGAAATCCCTATCTTTTTATCAGATGAGAAAAAATGGGTTAAGGTAGAAGTACAATTTAGAACCATTGCGATGGATTTCTGGGCAAGTCTAGAACACAAGATTCGCTATAAAAAGAACTTATCAAAAGAACGCTTAGATGAAATTGATAAAGAATTACTAGAGTGTGCCAAGATTTGTAAGACACTTGATGAGAAAATGGAAGAAATAAAGACGGGAAATTGATTTCCCGTCTAATTTTTTTCGTATGCTTCTTCAAAAGAAACTTTTGCATCTTGTGCATTTTCTTTCATGAATTTACGATTCTTATAGAATCCTACTGTCAACAATGGGACGATGATGATGGCGATACCTAGATATCCACAATATCCATAGCCATACTTAACAACGTTTGTTAGTCCTACAAATGAGATTCCCATAGAAACTACCATGATGAATGCAGAAACTAAAGCTCTACGTACAGGTACATTTTCAACTTTTTGAAGGAATTTCACATTTTCAAAGCGATTCACAAATCCAAAGATGACACAAACTGCACTTGAGATCAAACATAAGAATAATACCAATCCATATAGTGCTACAAGCCAATTTGCTCCAAATGATTTTAATGTTGTTAACGTTGGTAAAGTTGTTCCGTTTGGCTGAGTCAAATAATAGTGTTGCCAACAAAGTAACATTAATACGGCAAGCCCTAATCCTAACATATTTAATGTGAATGTTAATGCCATTGAGCGATCACAATCTTGTTTTGTTTTTAAAATACTTGTTCCACAAACTAAGATAGCTGGTACTGTAACCCATTGGAAAGCTGAATAAGTAACACCGTTCCAAACTGCTTTTGGAAGTTGACTCCACCCATGTACTGAAAAATCAACACGCATAACATCTAACAAATTGTGTCCATTTAATAAACCTACTGTATAAATAGAAACAGCTAGTACTAAGATTACTACACCCATATATGTACTTGCTCTACGAATCAAATCTACGCCAAAAATTGTTAAGAATAATACAACAAGGCCAATCACAAATGTTCCTAGATAGTAATTCAATCCAAAGTATTGGGTTAATGCACTGGCTGCACCAGAGATACATGATGCAACAACCATTAAAACCATGATATTAAAGAATAATTCAAATAATAATTCTAATTTATCAAATGGATGATATAAACATTCAAATAGTTCTTTATACGTTTTTAATCCTCTTGAATTCATCATAATCTGGCCTTCACGAATTGTCATAGATAAAAGTAACATCGCAACGGCAACCCCAACAATAGCTGGCCACCCTAAACTAACAAACCATGTGTTTTCCTGATTTCCTGTCGCAAATCCTCCACCTGCGTGTGCTGCAAATGTGGTTGTGGCCACTGAAAATGCAGCCATCCATGATCGATTCAATTTTGTGCTCTCTTTCTTTTTCATTCTCAAATTCTCCCTTTCTGCAACAAAAAAACCTTCCGTCTCTTGTTGCCTAATTAACAACTTCAGAGACGAAAGGTAATAATAATCTTATTCTTCCGCGGTACCACTCTAATTCATTCTAATGAATGCCCTCATCGATGCTATCACATCTAGTCTTTATATCGTAAGACTTACGTCTATAACTACATTATCGCTATAGCCACTCCATGGTGATTTTCATTCTCTAGCTTTACGATATTTTCCACCAAACAATATCTCTCTAGGCTAAAACGTAGTGAATTACTCTTCCATATCAATGCGTTGACTGTATAATACTATGGTTTACATTTATTTTCAAGTTAAAATGTAATTATTTTCATTATTGATGTAAAAAAAGAAGAGGGCCTATACCTCTTCCATAATCTGATTAATTGTATCGATGACTCGACTTGTATTTTTTCCATCCGTATATACCATGTACTTTATTTGGAAATAAGACAATTTATCATAATCATAATCTTTAAATTCTAACGCCTTGACGAGTTGATCTTCATCTGTACATACAGGTCCTGGAAAATCATCAAAATCAATGTTCAATCCAATATTATGTTTATATTCTTTTACATCAGGAATGTAACTAATCATTGGCTTATTTAATAAAGAGTAATCAAATATTACGCTTGAATAATCCGAAATCAAACAATCGCTCACTTGCATCAATGTATACAAGTCTTCCTTATTCATGTTCACTCCACCATTACATTGAATATCTCCAAGTAATGGATGAAATTTATATAGAACCACGTAATCTTTTACTTTTGTGAAATCAAAAGACTGAATTTTAAAACCATCGATAATGTTACCCCTAAAAGTAGGTGCATACAAACATAATTTCTTATCTTTTAATTCTGGATATTTCAAAAAGAACTCATCTCTTTCATTTCTATTTAATAAAGTATCAATTCTTGGCATTCCAGTCACTAACACTTGATTTGTATTTACCCCAAAAGCTTGTGAATATGGTTCCTTCCAATATTCAGCATTACATAGAACATAATCGTAATTACGTACAGGATATTGTCTTTTGATTTGATTACCAAATTTTTTCACGGCTCCACACGCGTGCCAAACTTGTAGCACTTTGACATTGGTTGGTTTCATATGACTAATCACATAGTTATTGTCGTTTAAAATCACAAGACTTGATTTTTTTATTTCAACTAACTGTTTTAAACAATTCAAGAAATATTTAAAATTACCCCATAGATTTTTTTCAAACTTTAATAATATATAATGAATATCATACTTATTTTCGTGACGTAATTGTTTATCGATGAGTTTAAAATCACCTGACAATTCACTTTGTGTTAAACTAATAAAAGTAATTCGATTTTTTTTAGGATGTACATAAAAAGTTAAAACGTCCACGATCCATAAGGCAACATTTAAGATTATTTTGCTTAATCCCATTTTATTGCACCGCCTTATATAAGATATCTACTACTCTTTTAGAAGCATTTCCATCTTCATGGTTATTAAAATAAAGATTAAAATCATTCAATTTAGAATAGTCATAAACTTCATTTTTAATATCCATCAACAATGTTTCTTCATCCATATAAATTTTGCCTGGAATGTCCTTATGAATATCTAAATAGAATCCTCTTAAGTCTGTCGCATATTCTTTTAAATCATACATATAAAAATAGATGGGTCTTTTCAATATCGCATAATCAAAGAAGACGCTTGAATAGTCCGTAATCAATACATCACTAATCACATACAATTCATTGATTTCTGCTTGAGCAGGAATGGAATACAAAAATCCATCTAATTGTGGATCATCTTTGAAGGTATTAATGATTAGATAGTGTGGCTTAAATACAACAATTGTATCTTCACCTAAAATTTCTTTCCATTTTCTAAAGTTTGCCTTCAATTCAAAAGTATATCCTGCTGAAACATAAGAATTATCTCTCCATGTTGGTGCATACAATACAATTTTTTTATCTATAGGCAAATGATACTTATTCTTGATCGCATCACATTCTTCTTTTGTCGCATTCGAAATAAAATCATTTCTAGGATATCCTGTTTCAATCAATCTTTCTCTATTGATTTGGAAAGATGTTTGAAAAACTTTCGTACAGAAGGCATTTGGACTGATCATATAATTGTATCTTGCGACATCTACATCATAGGAATTGCACATCTGTTCATAACTGACACCTGAACGATAAAATGTAGTATCTTCACTCACATCAATATCATGAGCTAATCGCTTTAATGGTGTTCCATGCCATGTTTGTAGGTAAACCTGATTTTCCTTTTTAAAGATATATGTAGGTAATTTGCAGTTCACTACCCATAATTTTGCCTTGGACAAATAATAAAAATAAGGAATGCTGAAATATTCCTTTATTTCAGCTCCTTCAATATGAATATTCTTTTCTTTATGATTTTTTATAAACCAAATAAAACGGTATCCAACAAATCGTGGATCTTGCCTCATTTGTTCATAAATAGCTTTAGGATTATCCGAATAGCCACGACCATGGAACGATATAAATATGGCAAGCTTATCATCTACTTTAAATAAACGATAGGTTAATTTATATGCCAAGCGAATGCACTTTCCTGCAAACTTTTTAAATGGTCTTAAAAGCTTTATCAACATGGCTATCCTCTCCTTTTTTTACTTAAATACTTCTTCTACAATATGCTTTGACGCATTTCCATCGTCGTAGCAACAGAAACGTTTGTAGAATTCTTCGTAACGTTCTTTATATTCTTCATTTATTTGATCAATATTCAAAATCGCATCCACAACTTCTTCACTCGTATACAATAGTGGACCAGGAACTTCTGTATTCATATCAATATAGAATCCACGTAACTGATTTTTATACTTTTCAATATCATATGTATAGAAAAGTACTGGTCGTTTTAAGTTCGCAAAGTCAAAGAATACACTTGAGTAATCCGTGATACAAATATCACTGATCAAATAGATTTCACTGATATCATCATATTTACTTAAATTGTACACAAAGCCTTCAAGACCTGTTGTATCAATGTTATCTGCGATATAGTGGTGTGTTCTTAATAAAACAACATATTCATCCGATAATTTTTCCATCATCAACTTCAAATCTAAAGCCAACGTAAATTTGTACTCCCCTTTTCCATAGTGCTCATCATCACGCCATGTCGGAGCATATAAAATTGTTTTCTTATCTTCTGAAATACCTAGTTTCTTTCTTAGGTCTTTCGCAATTTCATCTTTGTTGGGCCAATATAAAATATCATTTCTTGGATATCCATATTCAAGCATCTTGCCTTCATACATAAAACAGCTTCTAAATGTTTTCGTACTAAAAGGATTGGCACTCACTAAATAATCCCATTCTTGTCTTTGACGATAGAACTGCTGTTTATATTTTGGTGATGCAGAAGTTACTTCTTCTTGATCAAATACAAGACGTTTCAATGGTGTGCCATGCCAAGTTTCAACAAATACTTGTCCTTCTCTTTTGCGATACCACAATGGTTGTCTTACATTAAATACAAAATATTTACTTACAGCTAGATAATAAGCATATTTGAATGAAAAACGTTTTACGACTTCCGCTCCATAAGGAACTTCATGACCATCATTCAATGCCCATACACACTTGTATTTTCCTGGATAATTTTTGGCAATGTATTCATAAATATATTTTGGACTGTCCGAATAGTTTTTAGCCATGAATGTCTCAAACAGAATCACATTATCTTGAATTGGTTTTTTTGAATAAATGTGATAATAAGCTAATTTAAATAATACATTCTTATTTTTGAAGACTCTAAAGAATTTTTTAATTCCTAATTTTCTTCGAACACAGCTTTGTACTCCCTTTAAATCACGATTCTGTAAACAAGCCACCATCTTTTTCGAATTACGCTTATATCGATTCATCACTTCTGGACGAATGCCATCGATTGTTTTAGCAATTCTTTCAAAATAGTCTGTACGCCATAGATCATCTTGGCTGCGACGGATTCGTTTAGACATTTTAGATACAAAGTAAGATACAATTTTACGATCTAAACAAAAACGCACAACACCCTCTTCTTTTAAAAGTATACGTGTATATTCAACCGCATCACATCTTTCATTAAAACGATTGTCATTTTCTTCCTGACTCAAAGCAGGTTCGTTAATTGGATCATTGTGTTTACGTTTTACATAAATCGCATTTTCCACTCTTAAAGCTGTATTTAGCTTTTCTAATAGAGGACACATAAACGTCATATCACTGTAATATCTGAAGTCCTCATTAAATTTAAAATTATTTCGAACGACAAAATCACGACTATACAAATTGCCTAATACAGTAAAAGTTCGGATACCTCTACGATTATCCATTGTATAGAAAATAGCATGAGCTTGCTTCTCATCTTTTTCATAGGATGCGAATGAAACAAAATTAGAAAGCTTATTTAAGCGACGTTGCTCCCTTTCTTCTTGATCTTCTTCATCTACTTCTTTATTTTCTACTTTATGAAGATAATTGGCCTTGTTATTCCAAGTGTGATTCAATTTACCATAAACCATATCTACATCATGATCCATAGCTTTGATCATGTTTTGTAGAGTATCTTCTAAAACATAGTCATCGCTATCTAAAAAGTAGAGGTAGGCACCTTTAGCTTGTTGAATTCCAACATTTCGACATGCAGCTACACCTGTTACACCTTCTGGCAATGTATAAACGCGCATATCAAAAATAGAACTATATTCTTCTAATAAATCGTCAATATCTTCAGTTGGGTGATCTAATACGACAATCAATTCAAAATCTTTAAATGTACTTTGTGCTAAGTTTTGTAGACATTCTTTAAAGTAATGTTTGTACTTAAAAAAAGGAAGGATAATACTGATAGTACGCATATTAACCCTTCAATTCCTCTTTCAGCTGTGTTGTACTGATACCCTCAGTTCTTGGCAAATAAACAACTTCACAATAATCCTTTAAAAAATCAAATTTTCCTTTCCAATCATCACCCATGACGAATACATCTACATTATATTTTTTAACATCTTCGATTTTTTGTTCCCAACTTGTTTCTGGGATTACCTTATCGACATATTTAATAGCTTCTACAATCTTCATACGATCTGTATCTTTGATCTTACAAACTTTATTTTTACCCAAATTAAACTCATCACTACTTACCGCTACAATTAAATAATCCCCTAATTCTTTTGCACGGCGTAATAAATTTAAATGGCCTACATGAAATAAATCAAAAGTTCCATATGTTATTACTGTTTTCATGAGTTATAAACCTGGTATATTGTAATTGACCCATCTAGCTGGTCATTTACAACATACATCTCCTTTCTTTCAACCTTTAATAACCGTAGTTGAAGACGGTTTTGTTAATTTGTAAAATTGAATATGTGAATGTGGATTTGTATATTTATACCCTGTAGCTTGACTACTTTAGGGAGGTTCTTACCACACCTTATTCCAAAACAGTGATTAGTTAGATGAGTCTTTGAATTCGTATTTTGAACCAGGTTTTGTGGTCTAAGTGTTGTGGATAACCATTTTCACAAATTTTAGTCAAGAAAGGATGTTTATTTATGAAATTAGTTGGTATCGATGTTGGAAAGAACAGTCACCACTTCTGTGTTATGGATAAGGAAACTGGTGAATTCAATGTTACACCTTCTTCTTTTTCTAACAACAAAGAAGGATTTGACTTTCTGATCAACTCTCTTAAACCATATTCTAAAAAATCAATTCTATTAGGTATGGAAGACACTGGGCATTACCATGTTGCTCTTCTTAAATTTCTTCTTAGCAACGGATATACGGTTGCCTTGATCAACCCTAAAACCACTGATCTCACACGCAAGATGGAAGGTGGCATTACTAAGAATGACAAACTGGATACAATCACCATTTGTGATGTCCTCGATACTCCTGAGCGCAAGAAACAGTATCGTATTACTAAAGTTGACCGTTTTGATTTATATGAACAAAGACAATTGACTCGTCATCACCATAATCTAAAGGAAGAACTCAATATATACTGTAATCGACTACAGAAATCAATTGATCTTGTTTTTCCTGAATTCAATACCTTATTCGGTTCTAAATATGGTGTTGTTTACATGAATCTTCTTAAAACGTTTGGCAGTGCTGAAGCTATCGCTTCTACAGATATTCGTACAATTCGTAAATGTTTTGAAATCAAAGGTAGAGGCGGCCGCATTTCATTGACTGCTGAAAAGTTAAAAGAATGTGCTAAGAATTCTATCGGAATCTCTTCTGAAGTTGAAACTATACAGATCAAACACTTGGTAAGCCAAATCATGCTTATTAAAGAGCAAATCGCTGAAATAGATAAAAAAATAGAAGAGTTCTCGATCAAAAACAACTCTCCTATCCTAAGCATTCCAGGGATTTCTCATTTCTCTGGTACTTCTATTTTAGCCGAATTAGGAGATATTGGCAATTATTCCAAGCCTTCTCGGATCATTAAATTTGCAGGAGTAGCCCCCTATCACTATGAATCGAGTCAATACAACGCCCAGCACACTGCCATAACTAAGAAAGGATCTAAATATCTTAGAAAGACTTTGTATCAAGTCATACTGCCTGTAATTAACAATAATCCTGTATTTAAGAAATACTATCGATTGAAGATATCTCAAGGTAAAGGACACCGTTGTGCTCAAGGTCACTGCATTAGAAAGCTGCTTAGAGTCATTTATCATTTACTAGAAACAGGACAATCATTTGATCCTGCATTATTAAGATAAGACATATGCATCTAAAGCATCTGAACTTTTAAAAAATCATATTTTAAAAGTTCTTTTCGTCATGCCTAAATTTAATCCAATATTCACATTTTCAAAGATCAATTTAAAACTAACTAAAAAATCTAGTTATTTTGTATTTTCAAACTTTTTCATAAAAAATACTTGAATTTTATATAGTTAGCTCCCTATATAAACACTGTAATTGTAAACTATTTTTGATAAATTGAAAAGGAGTCACTAAAACTCCTTTATTAACCAAATAATTTTGCGATGCCCTTCTTTTCTTTTTTAGGTAATAATCGCTTCTCAAATTTTTCATCCAAGAATTTTTTCTTTTCTTTTTTACTCATAGCCTCTAACTTATCCACATAAACCGAATAATCATCACAAACCTTGTCAATATCTCCCATTTCAACAAGTTGCCCACCTTCGATCCACATTCCTGTTTTACAGAATTCACGAACCTGACTTAACGAGTGAGAAATAAAGAAGATTGTTTTTCCTTCTTCATCTCTTAATTTCATCATTCGTTTCATACATTTCTTCGCAAAACCTTTATCACCAACACTTAATGCTTCATCGACAATAAAAATATCTGGATTTAATGCAAGTGAGATGGAAAATCCTAAACGAGATTTCATACCTGATGAATATTTTTTAACTGGTTGATATAAGAAATCACCTAATTCTGCAAAATCAATGACATCATTCGTGATTTCCTGGATACGTTTCTTTCTTAACCCCATCAAAGCTCCTTTAACATTGATGTTTTCAAGTCCTGTTAATTGTTGGTTCAATCCTGTGTTAATAGCAATCAATGCTTGTTCTCCATTAATTTTCATCGTACCACTATTGATTTCAGAAATTCCTGACAACAATAAAGATAAAGTTGATTTACCAGAACCATTGGTTCCCAAAATTCCAACAACATCACCTTTTTTCACTTTGAAAGATACATCTTTTAAGGCATAGAACTCTTTTTTATCTGTTTTATATTGATTGTTTTTATTTCTTAAAGTATAAATTTTTGAAATATTTTCGACTTCAACAGCATATTCTTCTTTGGACATAAAAGCCTCCTTAAATCATATCAATGAATTTCTTTTTGAAGGTATACATCAAAAAGCATCCTAGCGCAAAAATCGCAAAAACTAAACACCAGAAATAAAGTGTAATTGCAGGATGATCAAAAACATTTCTTCCATAGAATATAGCATCTCTATATCCTTGAATAATATAATAAACTGGATTTACCTTTACAAGCTTATTTAGAATACTCGCAAATGGAACATCCGGTTTAAAATGACAATCCCATAAGATTGGAGAAAAATACATCAACATACGCATGATTGAAGAAATAAATTTCTTTACATCACGCCACAACATAGTAAGCACAGATAATACAAGTGAAATCGCTTCTCCAAGCATAAATGCACAGAACATATAATAGATGATCCATAACCAATTTAGATTTGGATACCACCCACTTAAAATTAAAGCGACAAATGTGATAATCAACATCACAAAGTGATTAAACAATTCTTTTAAACAAACGGTTGCCGGTAAAACAGATACAGGAAACTTCATTCTTGTGATGACATTGGTTTTTGAGAATACCGCAGAACACCCATCTACAATGCATGGACGGATATACCACCATACACTAAATGCCACAACAAGCCATGGTAAATATTCTACCGTAATACCTTTGTATGTCTGAGCTTTTCTTCCCCAGGCAATACCAAACACTAGCCAATATGTGAAAACTTGGATAGCGGGAGAAGCAAAGTTCCAAAAAATACCAAATTTTGAATCTCGCATATCTGACAACAATTCATATTTTGCAATACAGAAAATACGATAAACATTTGAAAAATTCTCTTTTATAACATATGAAATGCTTTTAAACATATAAAAATTCTCCTTAACAACTTCTAGTTTATCAAATTTTTCATAGAAAAAAAATCTGCATGATGCAGATTTTCTTGCATTCCTTCTCCTTTCCACTTTAATTCTAACAATTCAAAGTGAATTTATTGTGAAAAGAGCGCTTTTTATTCGTTTTCTTCTTCGTCCATTTCTTTTTCTACTTCATCTAATTCATCTTCAATCAATTCTGAATCTTCTTCATCCTCATCATCTTCATCGATTGCGATAGAATCTGTATCCATAACACTTTCTGAATACGTGTGACGTGAACGCAAATCCCAAGTATTTTGTGACATATTCAAGAAACGTCCGTCTAAAGATAAATCTGTGTAAAATTGAGCAATATTATCTTCAAACTGCGTTTGATTAAATCCCATTTCCTGACTTACATCTTTCCAAAGATCAACAAATGGCATAGATCCATTATTATTTGTCAATACTTGATATGCAACTTCAATCATAGACTTTTTCATAATTCAATAAAACTCCTCTTAATACTTACATTGATTCAACGGCTTCAACACCAATACATTCTAATGCGTTGGCCAAAACAATTTGTGTTGCCTTTACTAAGGCTAGACGTTGTGCACTTAGTTCTAAATTATCACGATCTACAACTTTACATACGTTATAGAAACTGTGGAACTTACTAGCTAAATTTTGAATATAGTGACACATTTTGTGAACTTGACGAGACTGAGCAGTTTCAACGATTACTTTATTGAATTCTTGTAAAGACTTCATTAATTCAATTTCTTTTTCGTTTGTCAAATCTTCAAAACTTGTTGCCAATTCAATATCCTGTGCCTGTTTTTGAATAGAACACATACGAGCATGAGCATATTGTGCATAGTAAACTGGGTTTTCATTTGATTTCTTAGTTGCCAATTCAATATCGAAATCTAAATGTGAATCCAATGCACGTTGTACAAAGAAATAACGAGCTGCATCAACACCTACTTTATCACATAGTTCATTAATTGTTGTTGCGTTTCCTAAACGTTTTGACATTTTCATTTCTTCACCATTTGATACTAAACGAACCATCTGGATAATATCAACATGCAATTTATCCGCATCATTTCCTAATGCTGTCATACTTGCTTTTAAACGAGGAATATATCCATGGTGATCCGCTCCAAAGAAGTCAACCAACATGTCAAATCCACGTTGACATTTATCGTTGTGATATGCGATATCTGGAACCAAATATGTTAATGAACCATCTTGTTTTCTTAAAACACGATCTTTGTCATCTCCAAATTTTGTAGTTTCAAACCACAATGCTCCATCTTTTTCATATACATATCCTTTTTTGTTTAATTCATTGATAGCTGCTTCTACTTTACCAGCATCACGAATGCTTTGTTCACTTGACCAAACATCGAAGTGTACACGATAACGATTTAAGTCTTTTCTAATTTTATCTAATTCAAATTTGATTCCTTCTTTTCTGAAGAATTTCAAATTCTCTTCTGTTGGTTCTAAGTATGTTTGTGGATATTCTTTCGCCAATTCATATCCTTTTTCTTCAACATCCTTACCCATGTATCCGTCCTGACCAATTTCAGTTGGAATTCCTTGTGCCTGACGATAACGAGCATTTAATGATAATGCTAAGTTTGTGATCTGATTACCAGCATCATTCACATAGTATTCACGAGTTACATCGTATCCAGCTTTTTTCATGATACGAGCACAACTGTCTCCCCATGCAGCTCCACGAGCATGTCCTAAGTGTAATGATCCAGTTGGATTGGCACTAACATATTCCAAATCCACTTTAATGCCGTTAGCTGGCTGTTGTCCATAGTTTTCTTTCTGAGCTAACACTTCAGAAATAACTGTACTAAAACGGTCTTTTGATAATGTAAAGTTTAAGAAGCCAGGTCCTGCAATTTCTACGTTAGAAACCATTTCCAATGAGAACGTATCTAATATACTTTGTGCAATCATTCTTGGATTCTGGTGTAATTGACGAGTTAATTGCATCGCAACATTACTTGAGAAATCACCGTGATCTTTATTTTTTGGTGTTTCAACCACAATGTTTTGTACATCTAAATCTAAATCAAATGCTTTTTTTACTGCATTTTGAATAGCCTGCTTTAATTCAACTTCAATTGACTGCATATGTCTCCTCCTTATTTATATATAGTACAAAGTGAAATTCTTGTTTTTCATTCCCTTGTATAAGACTGTATTTAACTTCTACACAATTTTCATCTACATCATAATGACTTGTATGACAATCCAAATCTATTTTTCCAAATTCAGTTTCTATGTGACCTTTTGTTTGACTATTTAAACGTAGTGTCAAATTCACAATAATATCCGATTCACTACGAATTACCAATCCTTTTTTCCAAATTCTCCATTCGAAATGATGTGTATCATTATTAAAAGAAACTAATAGACCTTCATTACCAGAAAAGTCAATCTTAGCCTCTCCTTTATACAATGTTTGATTCGAAATTTTATCAAATAAATATACCTGATTTGTCATAGCTAGTGCATAATATCACACTCTGATTTTTTTGCAAGAAAATTTATTAAAAAACATAACAATTTAATGAAAATATATCAAAATTAATCTAAAATTCTCCTTTTTTTATAAAATTACACTATTTTTTCACAAGTGAAAACGGTAACACATCACATGTTACCGTAGTTTTTAAAGTATTTCTTTTGGAAAATAAATACGCTTATTTGTTTGATTTTTCATCTTTAATAATGCCTTAACAATCTGTGAACAACTCGATAAAGATACCCGTTCTTTTTTAGAATCTAACATCCATATTATTTGATTCTCATCATTTTCTGTATAAGGCAAATATGCTTTAGAATGTGAAATAGCTTCATAATAGTAATAATCTAAGTCATATCCGGAAACCACCAATTTATTCTTGATTTCTTGAATTTGTTGGTGACTTGGATCTTCTATCCATTCAAACAAATGACGATTCAAAATTCGATTTGCGAAATCCTTTAGAATTTCATCTTCACATTCTAGAGCTTGTTGAAAACCATAGAACATTCGATGTTCATCCATTAAATAAAAATCCTTATTCGATAACTCGCCATTCAATAATGGTTCAAATACTTCTATGTTTCGTACTTGTGCATATCGTTTAAAGAATTGTTGAATCATAATTTCATATGATTTGGCATCTGGATGAAGGTAAACCTGCCAATACATGTGGTATCTTGCCATAATATAGTCTTCAATACTGTGCATTCCACTCATTTTCACACATAGAGAATCATTTTTTACTCGTAAAGTACGTAAGATTCTTTCCAAATCAAAATTTCCATAGCTTGTACCTGTTTCGTAGGCATCTCTTAATAGATAATCCATTCTATCCGCATCCAGTTGTGAACTAATCATTTGATACATCATTGGTTTTGAATGTTGATGTGTTAGAATCAACATAATATTTTGTGGAAGAGCCTCATCCTCTTTAATTAGTGCTTTATGAATTTCTGTTTCTGGATCCAAAATTAAATCACAAGTCATTTGTTCATGATGTTTCTTGTGAAGTGTTTCAAAGAAGTGAGAAAATGGTCCATGTCCTAAATCATGCAACAGAGCAGCACATAAAACCTGAATTTTTTCATATTCACTTAAAGTAGCCGCAATTGAATCCACTTCTTCACACATCCGTCTTGTGATTTCATATACCCCTAAACTATGAGAAAACCGGGAATGCTCCGCCGTATGATAGATTTGAAAATCCCCACCCAATTGATGAATCCGATGCAATCTTTGAAATTCTTTTGCGTTGATACAATCCCATATCACTTGATACTTCACATGAATATATCCATGCACAGGATCTCTTAATACTTTGGTTTCATTGGTTTTGTTAAACATGGCCATACCCCCTTTAATGCTTCTACAAGCATTTTATCAGATTTAAAGAAGTTATAGTCATATATATGATCTGGAGTTGTCCAAATATATTCTGAATGCACACTTAATTTTGTTGGTTTTTCATTAGAAGTACATGTGAAACAAGTTAAGTGAATTTCATATCCATTTTGATAATCCACGCTAGAAGCTAAATATTGCACATTGTGAATGTCAATATCACATTCTTCTTTCCATTCCCGAATTAATGCCTCTTCTTTTGTTTCACTTTTCTCAACTTTTCCACCAGGAAATTCAAAGAAACCTTTGCTTGAACCATAATTTCTTTGGGCAATCATCACTTTTCCATCTATGATAAGAGCTCCGCACACAACATTAAGCTTGTTCATCTTCGATTCTTTCTTCGTGTATAATTTCAAACAACAGTTGGGCATTTTGTTTCGAAACTTGTTTTTGAATATCTAATACACGAATTTCAAGAAGTCTTGCTCCAAAACGAATACGAATTGTATCACCTATTTTTAATTCTGTACTTGGTTTTGCCACTCGTTCATTGACCCAGATACGTCCTTGTAAAGCTAATTCTTTAGCAGCTTCTCTTCTTTTTAAGATTCGTGCTGTTTTTAAATATTTATCTAATCGCATCAAAACTCTCCTTCTAATTTATCAATAACCTGCATCAACAATTCAATATGTTTTTTTAATCTTTTAGAAATCATGATCTTAATTTTTCCACTCTCTAATTTCAAATTGATCTTTCGACTAATATCATTGATAGCTCCAAATAATTTGACACCATCACAATTCTTTGACCATTCAGCACTCATTGTGATTGTAACGACGTCATCTGTTTCTTTTAATGATTCAACACCTTCTCGATTCACAAAGAAATCCAGTTTTTTCTGTTCAAACAATTGTTTTACTTCATTTGGAATATGCCCAAATAAGTCTTCAACACGTTTTTCATATTCAATCAATTCAGTAATACTCTCTGTTTTCTTAATGTGTTGATAGATTTCTAATTTATCTCCATCATTATCTGTGAATTTTTTAGGTATATATCCCGATAGCTGAACTTGAGCCACTTTATCATTCTTTTTATTCTCAATTGGCTTGCCTTGCTTTTCCTTAATGGCACTTGCCAACATTTCAAGATATAAATCCAAACCAACATCATCAATAAATCCTGCTTGTTGCGGCCCAAGCATGTCTCCGGCTCCACGAATTGTTAAATCTCGCATAGACACTTTATATCCACTGCCTAAAGATGTAAATTCTTTAATGGCTTTTAACCTTTTATGTGCCTGTTCTGTTAATTCTTTTTGTGGCTGTACCAATAAATAACAATATGCGATTTTTTCACGACGCCCCACACGACCTCGAATCTGATAAAGTTGAGACAATCCAAAACGATCGGCATCATCAATGATCATCGTATTCGCATTCGCAATATCTAGTCCAGTTTCAATAATTGTTGTACAAACTAAAATTTGATATTTATCTTGTTCAAAATCAATCATCGTCTGCTCAATATCATTCTTATCCATACGTCCATGTGCCACTGCTACTTTGGCATCAGGGAACATATTTTGAATATTTTTAGCTACAGAATAGATATTCGATACGTGGTTATACAAATAAAAAACTTGTCCTCCACGAGATAATTCTCTTTGAATGATTTCTTTCACGACACTCTTTTTGTTTTCCATCACATACGTTTGAATTGGATGACGATGTAATGGTGGTGTATTCAATTGTGAAATCGTACGTACCCCAATCAAAGACATCTGTAAAGTTCTAGGAATTGGTGTTGCACTTAAAGATAAAACGTCGATTGTGTTTTTCATCTCTTTAATTTTTTCTTTGTGCTCAACTCCAAATCGCTGCTCCTCATCAATAATCAATAAACCTAAGCTTTTATATTGAAAAGATTTATTCAATAATTTATGTGTACCAATAATAATATCAACTTGCCCGTCCGCCAATTCTTTTTTAATCTGACTCATTTCTTTTGTTGGCACAAAACGATTCACTACGCGAATATTAGCACCTACATTTTCAAAACGCTTTATAAACGTCTGATAATGTTGCATAGATAAAATTGTAGTTGGGCACAGTAAAGCTACTTGTTTATTATTTGAAATAGCCTTGAATGCAGCACGCATAGCTACTTCTGTCTTACCAAACCCTACATCTCCACATAATAAGTGATCCATTGGTTTTGACTTTTCCATTTCTCGTTTGATTTCTTCTGTAGCTTTCATTTGATCTGGTGTTGCCTCATATTCAAAGGCTTCTTCAAATTCTCTTTGTAGATCATCATCTTTACTGAACGCAAAACCAATATCTTCATTTCGCTTCGCATATAACTCAACTAATCGAGACGCAATTTCTTCAACCTTTTTAGAAACCTTTTCCTTCGTCTTTTTCCATTTGTTAGAACCCAATTGCGATAATTTGATGCCCACACCTTCTTTGGACACATATTTTCTTACCAACTGAAATTGTGATAATGGGACAAATAATTCATCGCCTCCATTGTATAAAACATGTAAATAATCTAATGTCTTTCCTTTTATTTTTCGCGTTGTAATTCCAACATATTGGCCAATACCATATTGTTCATGTACAACATAATCGTTTGGTTCTAGTTCAAGAATATTCTGTAAAATCTGACCTTGTTTAAATGTTTTCTGATAACGCTTAATTTGACTAGGATGATGAAATAATTCCTGTTGTGTATAAACAGAAATATCTTCATATGTAAATCCTTCATAAAAGTCATCTTTAATAAATGTGATATTCCTATGAATTGAATAAGCTTTTAAGGCTTCCTGCACTTTTTTTGTATGTTCCTCATCCAAAGAAATATAGATATTTTCCCCTTTTAGATTCTCTAGAATTTGAATCAATGGTTGATCTGATTGTTCTAATGTCTCTATATTTGAGAAGATTGGATGTTTAAAATCTAAGAAATCATGGAACATCTGAATCGTATGTTCTTTTTCAAATGTAAGTATGTCATGGAACATACAATACTTAGGTAAATATTGATGCGATTCAACCATTTCCTGAATAAAAGATATCGTTTCCTCATTCAATTTTTTATATCCACTTTCCACTTCTTCCTGACTTGAGAAAATAATGTGTCCATTGACATAGTCAGTTAATTTATTGGCATTTAAATAACTAAAATAAATATACAAATGTGGATCAATATTATAGTTTTCTATAGAAATCTTATCTTTTTCAATATAATCTAATAAGAAGTCATAATCATCTTGAATTAATTTTGCCTGTTGTTTTTCTAATTCAGAATCAATTTCTTTTTGAAGATACTCAATCTGATCATCTGTAAACAATAAATCTGTAGCTGGATTAATCAATACAGAATCTATTGTTTGAATTGTTCGTTGAGTTTCTTCATGAAATAAACGAATGGATTCAATCACTGTATCAAAAAATTCAATACGAATTGGATGTTCATATTCAAGGCAATATACATCGACAATTCCTCCACGACTTGCGTATGTACATGGACGATCTACATAATTGACCTTTGTATAGCCGGCACGATTTAGTTTTTGTTTCAATTCTGCCATCGTAATTTCTTGATCTACTTCAAATTTGTAACAAAGACTTTTAAATAATTCTTTATCGGGTAAGTAACGTAAAAAGGCCGCCGTATTACATATGATAATACGTGGCTTATCTTCTTTCACAAGCTGAGTTAATACATAGAGTTGTTCTTGTTTATCTTCTGGACTTGAAGCGATGGCTTGTACACGCAAAGATTCTTCCATCACAAATAATAATGTATCATTGATAAGTGGTTTCAATCTTTGATAGAGTTGTTGCGCTTCATAACGATTTTTCTTAACTACAATTCGTGTTTGTTGATCCTGCATAAAAGCACTGGCCATACATAAAGCTTCTTCATTTGGAAATAAGTTACCAATATTATTGCCAAATTGAAGCATTTGTTGAGCTACTGGATTGGACTGTAATTTATTTAATATTGTATCTTTCAAAAATATCACCTTCTACTTCTTATTATACCTATTCATTGTGTCACTAAAAGAGTGTTTTATTGAAAATTTAGCTGCTTTCGCGGCTTGTTCTAAAGCATGATTTAAATCCTCTTGTTGTTCTTGAGGGAATTTACCCAGTACCCAGTCTACAACTGGAATTAATTTATCTTTACCAATTCCTATGCGAATACGATCAAATTCCTGTGTGCCAATATGAGAAATAATACTCTTGATTCCGTTATGACCACCAGCACTACCTTTTTGACGCAAACGAAGTTTTCCAACAGGCATATCCATATCATCATATAATACAAGGATATCTTCAGAAGGCACTTTATAGAAATCCATGCATTGTCTTAATGCGATACCACTATTATTCATATATGTGGTTGGTTTTAATAAAATTATGTCTTCTCCATCAATTTTCTTTTTCGCAAAATAAGCCGAAAACTTTTCCTGATTAAAATCCATTTCTAGCATTTGTGCCAATTTATCAATCGCCATAAAGCCTGCATTATGACGCGTATTTTCATATTCTCTACCAATATTCCCTAATCCAATAATAATTTTCATGAAGCCCTCCTTCAAAAAAATAACGGGATTATCCCGTTATTCTTCATCTTTTCCTGGTGTATACAAAATGTGTAAACGACGTCCTTCGCCTTCACCTTCACTCTTAGTAGAAATATCGTTCATTCCTGCTAAAGCATTGTGAATTGCCTTTCTTTCATCGGCTGGCATTGGATCTAATACTGCATCTACTTTTGTACGACGTACATCTTTTGCGACGCGAACTGCCATTTTACAGATTTTTTCGTATCTTTCTTCCTTATAACCATTCACATCGATTAAAAGTCCGATACGCTTTTTGAATGCTGCACTTACTGCAGCTTTAACTAAACGATTGAATGCTTGTAAAGACTTACCCGCTTTACCAATCATAATCGCATTGTTTTTTGTGTTTACAGTAATACGATAAAAACCATGATCATTTTCAATTTCAACAGTTCCATCTAATTCTGCATTGTCAAAATATGTTTGAATATATGACTTAATGAAATCTTCAATATCTTTTGGGCAATATGCTTCAATTTCAATTGTTTTTCCGATTCCTAAAAAACCACTTTTTTCTTCTGTAACTTCATAATGAAGTTCTTCTTTTGTACATCCTTTAGCATTGCAAGCAGCTGCTAAAGCTTCATCTAAAGTTTTTCCAGTAAATTTAGCGAATTCCATATGTTATACCTACTTTTTGTTCATAACTTTGTGTAGGATCAATGATTGACATACACGAATTACACTTGATACTAACCAATAGAATGACATCGCCATTGGCCATGAAATATACATAATACAAATCATTGCTGTCATGAAATACATTGACATGTTCATGCTGTTAGCCATAGGATTTGTTTCTTCCTGTGCATATTTTTTAACTTTAACGTTATCTTTCTTATCTTGCCATTTCTTTAACCATTGAGGTAATTTCATTGATACAATATAGAAGATAACCATCAACACATAAATTGAGATATATGCGATATCGAGTGCTTTAAATCCATCAAGTGGAGTACCTGCTAAAGAAATACCCATAAAGCTTCCGCTAACAACACTTACTGAACGCATTGTTGCATAATACATACCCATCATGATTGGCAGCTGGATGAAAGTAATTAACATTGAACCAAATGGGTGAATATCGTATTTTTGATAAATATTCTGCATTTCTTGAGCCATCTGCATTTTAGAACGCTCATCTGTTTTATCTTTATATTTATTTTGAATCTTTTGAATTTCAGGTTGAATTTCCTGCATTCTTTGTGTAGACATTTGTGATTTACGTGTAAATAAAAATACAAGCACCTGAATTAACAATGTTGTTAAAATAATACCTACACCGGCATCTGTTTTTGCTGAAATTAAGTTGATAATTTGTGCAATTGGCCAAACAATTAAACCTTCGAACCATCCTTTTGACATAGATTCTTTAAAAGTTGTTGGTTGAATTGTATATTGTCCATCTTTAATATTCTTTTTAATTTCTTTCTTTAATTCTTTATCAGAAATGTCTTTGTAATTGATTTGACTTGCATCAATTGTTGTTTCTTCACTTGCAATAATTTGGTCTGCTAATGTTTTTCCATCTCTACCTCTTGGATTTGCACAAGCCGTACATGTTAATAATACCAACATACATAGAAAGACCAATTTTGCTTTTTTCTGCAAAAATTGTTTCATTTTTTATTCCTCTACTTCTTCAAAAATCTTTTATTTATCCGATTTTGATTTTCTTTCATTTCATTTTTATTTTCTTCAAACAATTTATTTGCGTAGGCAGGTCGGACTATAATAATAAGATCATATCCCTCTTCAAATGTAAAAATATCATCTACTATACTACGAAGCTGTCTTTTCACTTTATTTCGACAGACCGCATTTCCTAATTTTTTGCCAACACTGATTCCGACTCTTGCATGGTCTAGTTTACGTTTTTGAAAATAACAAACAAAAGACGACGACTTAACAAATTGTCGATTCTGGATGATGGAAGAAAACTCATAGTTTTTTAATACACGAAATTCTTTTTTCATGTTATTTCCCTATCCAGACAAAAAAATCACCTAGCAGGTGATTTCTATGCGGATAAAACCTTTCTGCCTTTCGCTCTTCTTCTAGAAAGAACGTTACGTCCACCAACAGTTGCCATACGAGCACGGAAGCCATGAACTTTTTGGTGTTTTCTCTTACTTGGCTGATATGTTCTTTTCATCTTGATTACACCCCTCAGTCTTCTTCTTCTAAATTTTCAAATAAGATTGCTCAAACATTATAAACATAAATTAAAATGATTGTCAATAAAATAATTATTACTTATGCTTACTTTTAAGTATTTCATACGCTTTTTGAGTTAAACGCTACATAAATGGATAAACCGGTATATCAAATTCTCCTATCATTTCATTTATAGTTGGATTAAAGTTATCTTTAAATTTTGTCAATCCATCATCTAAAGATCCTTCTACACCACCCATATTACTCCATAAACATCCTCTATCAAATGCCCAGTTAAAGTTTTCAACATATTCTTTATATTGAGGCATAAATTTTTTGAATCTTTCGTCCATTCCTGCATACAACATTTCACAAGTATTTCCATATTGAATACTAAGTATTCCTGCAATCGCAATCTCTTTATCTTCTTGACCAAATTCATCAAACAATTTCTTATATTCATTAATATCTTTATTTACACTTTGCAATTAATCTTCTAAACGATGCAATTTCTTTTTAGCATTTTCAGATGTTGCAGCATTTCTTTTTCACGCTGTACCTTCTTTTCCTTTGCCTCTTTATCTAATTGATATACGTTACAAGTCGCTAAAAAGATGACGCTTCCTTCAGGACAATTTTCTAATAATGTCTTGAAATATTCTTTATCTCTTAACGCAACGCCTTTTCTTGATTCCGTCAATTCTACAAGTCGGCTGAATTCATCTAGCAATTCACCTTGTCCATGAATAATTTGAACATTTCTACGCTATGAATCCTTAATTAAACGTTTCGTATGTTTTGGCAATGTTTTCTCTATATTTTCATATGAATATACGTTCGATTGAAATCTAGCCTGTACTGTATCCGCAATACTCATTGTATAGCCATGATGTATAGCTTTACAGCTTTTGAATATTTTTAAATATGTATCTGTATATTCATATCGATTTGTATTATATGATTTTGAATCATAATCATTAACATGAATAGCTGGATCAAATTTAATAAAGATACAATGATCTTTTTTTGCGACCTTTTTTTATTGATCAAAATAATATTGAACAAGCACGTTATCCTTATAATCCATCATAGGACCTCTGGGTAAATAGTACATACAAAATGATAATGGCAATCTTTTTATCAATATTAAACCTGTTGCGACTAATACATTGTCTTTATACACACCTGTATACATATGATCCCAATTACTTTTTACTTTTGCTCAGTTATAGCTTTGTGGTTAATTACAATATTCATGCTTTTCTACAAATTCATCAAATTCTTCATGGTTTATCTCTTAAAAAAATAAATACGACATATCAAATTCCATCCTTACTTGGATATAATAGATGGTCGTACTTAGATCATGCTTAAATTATTTGTGTTTTGCGTTTCTTTCCTTAATCTTCTTATAAAATTTAAATGCAACATTATACAATATTGAATTAACCGGAATATCAAATTCACCAATGTATTCATTGATTCTAGGATGATATATTTCTTTAAAATCAACAAGTCCTCCCTTAAGAGTTCCTTCAATTCCACCCATATTACTTGTTTTACATCCAAGTTCAAAACATTTTTCCATTGTTTTATACCAAGTTAAATAGGGGCCCATCAAACGTTTAAAATCTTCATTCATTCCTGCATATAAAATTTCTGATGTATGTCCATATTTTACGGTTAGTGTTCCACAAACACAGACTGTTTCACCATATGTTTTCACATCTTCTTCATATTTACTGATTTTCTTCTCTAATGAGTCTTTTAATTCTTCCAAGGTAAAACGTTTCTTCTTTGCGTTCTCTGGACAACTCTCTAAATCTAGTAAACACTGTTCATATCTTTCTTTTGTCTCTTTTACCATATCGCGGATATGGAAATAGGCTAAAGTGATAAATGCATCATCTGCATATGTATCTAGAAGTAATTCATAATACTCTTTTGTTCGTAAAGAAATTCCTTTTCTTTCCTCTGTACATTTCATGACTTTATCAAAGTCTTCCAATAATTCTTTGTGTCCAAATTGAATATCTAAATTTTGTTTCTGAGCAATTTTAATGTTCTTTTTCCCTTTTTTAGATAAATTGTCCATTCCAAAATCATCCGCATACTCTACCATATTGTATCTTGGTTGAATGGTTGTATTAAAATCTTTATTGAATCCATAATGAATGGCTTTACATGATTTAATATTTTCAAACTCTTCCTTATAATTAAATTCTTTTCTTTCTTCGTCTAAGTGGAAGCTTGAAATTAAAATACTTGGATCAAATTTAATAAATAAACAATGTTCTTTTTTGGCAATTTTCTTTAATTCTGTAAAGTAAAAATTCAATAACTCTTTATTTTTATAATCTAAAATTGGTCCTCTAGGCAAATAAAACATAGAAAAAGAAAGTGGTAATGGACGAATCAATACCAACCCGGCGGCTACTAATGTATCCTTTTCATAAACCCCTGTATAAATGGAGTTCCAATTATTTTTTATATTTGCCCATTTGTAGCTTTGAAGCAAACTACAACTAGGATGATTTTCTACAAAGTGATCGTATTCTTTTTGATTTATATTCGATTTAAAAATATACATATACTTTTATACCCCTTTATATTCCTACACTTCATTATAACATTTTATTAGTTTTACACAAAATGGTCTATATATTATCCACATATTATATACATGGATCTGTATTCTATTTTATTTTAATTCAAAATATACATATAAAATGTATATAAAATCATAAGTTATACAGTGGATAAAGACATTCTAAATCCATGCTCTGTATAACTTGGGAAAAGTCATTGAGAGCCTTTGTTTATCAATAATTCTCTATGTATTTAATATGAATATAAAGTGAGTTATCCCGATTTTGTTCATTTTTTTTGCACATAAGTCCACATTGGGAAAAGATTTATCCCAAAAGAATAAATGGGGATAAGTGTAAAAATCGTGTATAATAGTAATACTGCAAGGAGGTTTTACTATGTCTACCATGTCTTATACATCGATATGGAATGAAACTTTACAAAAGATACAAGAATCCAACTATTTTGATAGTCATACATTCAATTCATGGATTTCAAAAACAACTCTATTTAAAATAGAGGATAATATAGCTTATGTAGCCTATCGTTCTACAATCACTTTTAGTATTTTAAAGAAACAGAAAGAAAAAGAACTGTTTGAATCCACTTTAAGTGAGGTATGGGGCGATACATTAACAATTCAGTTTATTCACCAAAGAGAAATGGAAAAAATGATGCCTGAAGAGGTTGTCAAACAAAGAACGAATGTTTTATTAGAAAATAAATTCAATCCTTCTTATACATTTGAAAATTTTGTCGAAGGTAATTCTAATGCGGAGGCTTATGCCGCATGTTTAGCTTGTTGTACACAAACGACTTCACATCTTTTTAATCCACTTATGTTATATGGTAATTCTGGCTTAGGTAAAACCCATTTACTACATGCGATGGGAAATTATCTAGCTAAGGAACATCCTGAATGTAAAGTCATCTACATGTATAGTGGTGATTTAGTTTCTTTATTGATTGAAGCTATGAAAACCAAAAATGTTCATGGCAATACTGTAGAAAGAGTAAAAGAACAACTTTTAGATTGTGATTATTTTTTGATTGATGATATTCAAAATTTGCAGCAACATTCTAGCAGTCAGGAAATCTTCTTCACTGTCTATAATCAGTTGATTCAAAAGAACACACAGATTATTATCACAAGTGATATGCATCCTAGTGAAATTAGTGGATTACAGTCTCGTTTAATTTCACGCTTTGTTTCTGGGCTTACAATCAGTATTTCTAAACCGGAATTTGAAACAAGTAAAGCAATTTTAAAGAAAAAAATCGAGGGACGTGAAGAAAGTGTAAACATGAGTGAAGATGTTATTGATTATTTGGCTGGTAAATATTCAAATGACGTCAGAAATCTAGAAGGTACTTTAAATCGCTTAATTTTTAATGCAACTTTATTCAATCCAGATGTAATTGACATGGATTTTGCGCGTAAAGTGCTTATTAAAGAGCCTATTGTATCGCAATCGGATGAATTGACAATCAAAAAGATTAAAAAAGCTGTTACTCGCTTCTATGGCCTTTCTTATAAAGATTTAGAGGGAAAATGTCGTCAAAAATTTATCGCAAATGCACGTCATATTTGTGTTTATTTATCCAGAGACTTGCTTCATAAATCTTATGTATCTATCGGTCAAGAATTAGGTGGTAGAGACCATACTACAATCTCTAGTTCGTATGAGCGTGCTAAGAAATTGATTCAAAAAGATGAAGCTTTTAAAACAGCTGTTGAAAAAATTCGTAGCACTTTGGATTCTTAATTTATACACTGTATTCCTCATGGAATCCACACCCTAAAAATTAGCATAGAGTAGGTATTTTAAAGGGTCTGTGCAATTTTTACACACTTATACAGTCCCTTATATTATAATTTATATATAAATATATTAATAAAAGGAGGATTTTATGCATTTTTCTATTGATCGAAAATATTTTTATGACAAGCTATCTATTGTTTCTAGAGCTATTAGTGTCTTTTCTCCATTGCCTGCACTATCAGGTATTTGTATTGATTTAAAAGATGGTTCAATGATTTTAACTGGTAGTGATTCAAATATATCCATTCGTACTGTAATTGTTCCTGGTGAATTGAATAATTTAGATATTGAAGAAGAAGGATCTATTATTATTGATTCTAAGTATTTGTTAGAAATTGTTCGTAAGTTGGATTGTAAAAATATTGAAATAGAAGTAATTGACTACTCTTTAGTTCGTATTTCTAGTGATAATGGTCAATTTAATTTAAATGGTATTCGTTCTAATGAATATCCTGATATTGATTTTACACAACCTAATCATCATTTTGTATTGAAGGCAACAGATTTAAAATCTATTGTTTCTCAAACTGCATTTGCGTGCAGCGATAAAGATCAACGTCCAGTATTAACAGGAGTAAACTTCAATTCACAAGGTAATATGTTGTATTGTTCTGGAACAGACTCATATCGTTTAGCTAGAAAAACAATTGAATTGAATTCAAGTCAAGATTTTAATATCACAATTCCTAGTAAATCTTTAACTGAGGTTGTTCGTTCTGTTTCGGATGATGATACAATTGATATTTATGCAGATTCTAAAAAAGCACAGTTTGTATTTGATAAAACAATTATCCAAACTCGTTTGATTGATGGAACTTTCCCAGATGTACAAAGAATTATTCCTACAAGTTGTGTATCTAAGATGTTGGTGGATTCATATGAAATTGCAGGTACAATTGATCGTACTAACTTCATTCGTAATGATAAAGTACATTTAATAAAATTGGAATGTTCAACTGCAGAAACTCATGTTAAGACGTATTCAAGTGAAATTGGAAACTCTGATGAAGTATTGACTAAGTGTGAATATGAAGGAGAAGATATTTCATTGACATGTAATGGTACATATATGTTGGATGCGATCAAGGCATTGGGATGCGAAAAAGTATTAATTGAATTTTCTGGATTTATGAAGCCTATCAAGGTATCAAATCCGGAAGATGCTTCAGTCTTAATGATTTTAGTGCCAATTCGTAGTTATGATTAAAGAAAATGCCGTTTAAACTCGTTTTAAACGGTTTCTTTTTATATCGGTATCTCTGTACGCATAGCTATTTATGTCGTTTTATGATATAATTATAGTGCGAAAAGAGGTATTTTCATGGAATTTGAACTTAAAGATGAGTATATTACATTAGCACAATTGCTGAAAGCTTGCGATGTTGTCTATAGTGGTGGACAGGCCAAGGAATATTTAGCAAACATGGAAGTATTAGTCAACGGCGTTAATGAAAATCGTCGTGGAAAAAAGATCTACCATGGAGATATTGTAGAAACTAATGGAATAAGGATTGAAGTGAAATGAATGTTGAAAAACTGACATGTTTTCATTTCCGTAATTATGAAACCATGTCTTTTTCTTTTACACCAAAATGCATTCATTTTTTATATGGAAAAAACGCACAGGGAAAAACGAACTTAATTGAAGCTATTTATTTTTTAAGTCATTTGCGTTCGTTTCGAACAAATCAATTGGACAGTATGATCATGCATGGGTGCAATGAATTTTGTGTTCAGGCAGCGGTGGAGTCTAATCACAGAAAAGAAGAATTGAAAGTGATTGTGGATCATCAAAAAAAGCATTTGTTTCGTTTTCAAAATCCAGTTAAGAAGTATTCGGATTTTATTGGAATTGAAAATGCGATCTTATTTTGTCCAGACGATTTATCTTTATTTACTTCATCTCCAAAAAATCGAAGACGATTTATTGATATGGAGTTAATGAAATTGTCAAAAACGTATACGGTTACGTTATCTTCGTATCAAAAAATTTTAAAGCAGAGAAATCAAGCTTTGAAACAGAGTAAAGTGGATGAGTGTTTAGTTCAAATTTATTTGGATCAGATGATAGATGTTCAAAAAATCATTATGAAACAAAGAAATGAATTTTTGAATTCTTTGATGATAAAAGCGCGTGAGCTATATCCATTCTTTTCAAATGAAAAAGAATATATAGATGCTAAGTATATAACGTTTATTGATTTGGATGGAGATATGAAGGAAGCTTATGCCAAGGTTTTTGAAAAAGAAAAAAAATATCATCAGACTTTGATTGGAATTCATAGGGATGATATTTTATTTGAATTGAATGGAAAACCTGTATGTGAAGTGGCTAGTCAGGGGCAGAAAAGAAGTTTTGTATTGGCACTTAAATTGGGTTTAGCCCAAATTATTTATGAAAAGAGTGGGCAATATCCAATTTTATTATTGGATGACGTATTTAGTGAACTGGATAATCTTAGAAAGCGACAATTAATTGAAAAGCTTCCTAATGATATGCAGATTTTTATAACAACAACAGAACGATTGAATATGCATTGGAATCGTGAAGTTCGATTCTATGATATAGAACAAGGGAGAATCAAGGAGGTCTACAAATGAGTCAGGATGAATTACAAAAAGAGATTCTTGAATTTGAAGAATTAGAAACACAAGCTACACAAGTAGAACATTCGTATACAGCGGATGATATTCAGGTGTTAGAAGGGTTAGAAGCGGTTCGTTTGAGACCAGGTATGTATATTGGTTCCACTTCTGTACGTGGACTTCACCATCTAGTTTGGGAAATTGTAGATAATGGTATTGATGAGGCCTTGGCTGGTTTTGCGAATCGAATTGATGTGACAATTGAGCCAGAGGATATTATTGCGGTACGTGATAATGGTCGTGGTATGCCAGTTGGAATTCATGAAAAGACAGGGATTAGCGCAGTAGAAACAATTATGACGGTATTACATGCAGGTGGAAAATTTGGTGGAGGTGCTTATAAGGTTTCCGGAGGTTTGCATGGTGTTGGTGCCAGTGTCGTTAATGCGTTGAGTGAATGGTTAGAGGTTACTGTTTATCAGGATGGTAAAATTTATTTTATTCGTTTTGAAAATGGTGGACATGCGGTGGAGCCTTTAAAAATTATTGGTACAACAGAAGAAACAGGTACTTTAGTTCGTTTTAAAGCAGATCCAACGATTTTTAAGGATACAACAGTTTATGATTATGAAACGTTGAATTCTCGTCTGCGTCAGCTTGCCTTTTTAAATAAGGATATACGTTTAACTTTAACTGATAAAAGAACATCAGATGGTCCAAGTAATGACTATAAATATGAGGGTGGAATTATTGAGTATGTACAATTCTTAAATAAGAATAAGAGTACAATCAGTGACAAAGTCATTTATGTAGAGGGATTGCAGGATGGTATTCTTGCAGAAGTTGCTTTGCAATATAACGATGGCTATCAATCTAGTATTTATTCTTTCTGTAATAATATTCATACGCATGAAGGTGGATATCACGAAGATGGTTTCAGAATGGCTTTGACTCGTTGTATTAATGCCTATGCGAAAAATAATAATATGATCAAAAAGGATGAGAGTTTATCTCAGGATGACGTTAAAGAGGGATTGGTTGCGATTATTTCTGTTAAGCACCCGGATCCTCAGTATGAAGGACAGACAAAGACAAAATTAGGAAATAGTGAAGTTCGTAAGATTGTTTCAAATATTGCGGGTGAACAGATCAATCGTTTCTTCTTAGAAAATCCAGATATTGCCAAGGCTATTGTAGAAAAGGCAGAAATTGCCAGCAAGGCAAGAATTGCAGCAAAAAAAGCTCGTGAATTAACACGTCGTAAATCTGCATTGGATGGAATTAGTTCATTACCAGGTAAATTAACGGATTGTTCAAGTAAAGATGCAAGTGAATGTGAAATTTATATCGTCGAAGGTGATTCTGCCGGGGGCAGCGCGAAACAAGGTCGTGACGCGAAAACACAAGCTATTTTACCTTTGCGTGGTAAGATTTTAAATGTTGAAAAAGCTAGAACGCATCGTATTTTTGAAAACCAGGAAATTCGTAGTATGATTACTGCTTTTGGATGTGGAATTCAAGAAGATGTAGATGTAACGAAATTACGTTATCACAAAATTGTTATTATGACCGATGCCGATGTCGATGGTAGTCATATTTGTACATTGATGTTGACTTTCTTATATCGTTTTATGAAACCTGTTATTGAAGGTGGATATGTTTATATTGCACAACCTCCTTTATATAAGGTGCAAAAAGGAAAAAAGATTGCCTATGCGTATAAGGAACAGGAAATGGATCAGTTGCGCGAAGAATTTAAAGATGGGTACAAAGTTCAGCGTTATAAAGGTTTAGGGGAAATGGATGCAGAACAGTTGTGGGAAACAACGATGGATCCACATCATAGAGTATTGAAACGTGTCACAATTGATGATGCGATGGAAGCGGACAGTGTATTTGATATGTTGATGGGTGAGGATGTAGAGCCTCGGCGTGAATATATTCAGGAAAATGCTGTATACGCTAATTTGGATTACTAGTAGGAGGTCCTTATGGAAGAAGAAAATAAGCGATATGACTATGTAGAAGATGTTGAAATATCCAAAGAAATGCGTACAGCCTTTCTAGATTATTCAATGTCTGTTATTGTTTCACGTGCATTACCAGATGTTCGTGATGGTATGAAACCAGTTCATCGTCGTATTTTGCATGCGATGAATCAATTGGGAATTACTTCAGGTGTTGCACATAAAAAGAGTGCACGTATTGTTGGTGAAGTTATTGGTAAGTATCACCCTCATGGGGATACAGCTGTATATGATGCGATGGTTCGTATGGCCCAGGATTTCTCTTATCGATATCCATTAGTGGATGGTCATGGAAACTTTGGTTCTCTAGATGGAGATGGAGCTGCGGCAATGCGTTATACGGAAGCTCGTATGTCAAAAATCTCTATGGAGATGCTGCGTGATATTCAAAAGGATACGGTTGATTTTATTCCAAACTATGATGGAGAAGAAAGCGAACCGGTTGTGCTGCCTAGTCGTATTCCAAACTTGTTGATCAATGGTGCTGTGGGTATTGCGGTTGGTATGGCAACAAATATTCCACCTCATAATTTATCAGAAACAATTCAAGCCATTTTTGCGGTAATGGATGATCCGGATATTACAGTTCCTCAATTAATGGAAGTAATTAAAGGACCAGACTTCCCTACTGGAGGAATCATTTTGGGTCGTAAAGGTATTCGTCAAGCATTTGAAACAGGACGTGGATCCATTATGATTCGTTCTAAGTATCGTGTTGAAGAATTATCAAACGGAAAGAAACAGATTATTTTCTATGAAATTCCTTATCAGGTCAATAAGGCAAACTTAATTACTAAAATGGCTTCTTTAATTCGTGATAAAGCAATTCAAGGTGTTACTTATTTAAACGATGAAAGTAACCGTGAAGGTATTCGTATTGTAATGGAGCTAAAGAAGGATGCGCAGGAAGAAGTAATTTTAAATCAGTTGTTTAGATTAACACCACTTCAAACTTCATTTGGTATCAATATGTTGGCACTTGAAAATGGTCGTCCTAAACAATTGCCTTTAAAAGATATTATTCATGATTATATTGATCATCAGGTTGATGTAGTTGTAAGAAAAACACAGTTTGAGTTAAAGAAAGCACAAGATCGTGCACATATCTTAGAAGGTTTACGAATTGCGATGGATCATATCGATGAAGTTATTCATATGATTCGTAGTTCTAAAAAAGATGAGGCCGGTTTATCTCAAGATTTATGTGATGCGTTTGGATTGAGCATGATTCAAGCTAAAGCTATCTTGGCAATGCAGTTAAGAAGATTATCTGGATTGGAACGAGATAAGATTGAAAATGAATATCAACAATTATTATTGACGATTGAAGATTTGAAGGATATCTTGGCAAATCATGATCGTGTTCTTCAAATCATTCGTGATGATTTAACTGAAATTGATCAGAAATATGGTGATGAAAGAAGAACTGAAATTAGTGATGCTTCTGTTGATATGGAAGATGAAGACTTAATTCCAGTGGAAGATGTAATTATCACATTAACTGAGTCTGGATATATTAAGCGTCAGCTTGTAGATACATATCGTGCTCAAAATCGCGGTGGTCGTGGAATCAAATCATTGACATTAAATGAAGAGGATTCTATCGATACTATGATTTCGATGTCGACACATGATTTCTTGTTGTTGTTTACAGATAAGGGTCGTGTATATCGATTAAAAGGATACAATGTTCCAAGTGGATCTAGAACATCTAAAGGTATTCCAATTGTGAATTTAATGACTTTGGAAAAAGGTGAAAAAGTTAATGTTCTTGTAGCTGTTCCTAAGGATGATGAAAGTGAAACATTATTATTCGTTACAAAGAATGGTATTGTGAAACGTACATCTGTATCTGAATTTGAAAATATCAATCGTAATGGTAAGATTGCGATTAGTTTAAAACCAGATGATGAATTGCGTTTTGTGAAATTAACTACAGGACAAGATGAAGTAATTATCTCTGGATCAAATGGTAAAGCTGTTCGATTCAATGAAGATCAAGTTCGTATCATGGGACGTAGTGCAAGCGGTGTATTAGGATTCAATTGTGATGGCAGTGAAGTTGTAGGTGCTGCACTATCAAGTGAAGGAGACACAGTTCTTGTTGTTTCTGAAAATGGATATGGTAAGCGTAGTAAGTTCGAAGATTATCGTTTGACTTCTCGTGGTAAAAAAGGTGTTAGCACAATTAATATCACAGAAAAGACAGGTAAGCTAATGTGTATGCGTGCGGTTACTGGTAAAGAAGATGCGATGATTGTTGCGAGTGATGGAATCATGATCCGTGTAGCTTTAGAGAATGTAGGAATCTACGGAAGAAATACACAAGGTGTAAGATTGATCAACTTAAATGGAGATGCGAAAGTAACGCGTATGACATTGGTAGATCATGAAGAGCCTGAAGCAGAATCAGAAGAAAACACAGAAGAATAAAGCATGCAAGGAGTAAAATTATGATTTTACTCCTTTTTCATATGATAAATCAGATAGAAATAATCCAAATATATAATGTAGACAAAAAAAGAGTGAAAAATGTAAATATAATAGATATGCAAATTCTCACTGTTTGCGTTGAAAAATAATCAGTGGAATGAATAAGTCGCAAATATAATCTGCAATTTTGATGTATACAAAATGGAAAGTTGTAGACAAGATAGAACTGTAGATATAATTGCTTTCGTATATATGATCTTTGTCGCTGCATGTATTTATATTTCTGGTCATGAAAATATTATAGGTTCTTTATGTACTGTAGATGTTTTTGTGATATCTGTAATTGGCTTATATTATTTGTATTATACAGAAACATCAAAACGAATTTTTGCTTTCTTTTCTCTACTAGGCTTACTATTATTCATTTAGTTTTACTGTTTATAGGAATGGATTACAGATGGATTTCTTATATTTTGATACTTTATATCGTCGTAACATTAAATATGATTTGTAGATAAGTAGAATCATATGATAAATCCGATTTAATGTGGCTATTTCACAGAATAAGCGGTTGACTTTAGCTTTGTATTAATGGTATAAATGTGTTGAAAACAAAGATAAGGATAAGTAGATTATTCCATATATTAATTAGAGACAGTATGGCTGGTGAAAATACTGATATGAATAATTGAATAGCACCTTAGAGTGATTGAATGAAATTAGTAGTTTGATCCGGTACATACCGTTATCATGTTAAGAGATCATATATGTATATATATGGTAAAAAGGGTGGCAACGCGAGACATCGTCCCTTTATGGGTGCGAGTGTCTCTTTTTTTTATGCAGAGGAGGATATCATGTTAGATATGAAATTTGTCCGTGAAAATCCGGACATTGTCAAAGAGAACATTAAGAAAAAGTTCCAAGACTACAAATTGCCTTTAGTAAATGAAGTGTTAATGGAGGATAAAGAGCTTCGCCAAACACAACAACATGCGGATGATTTACGTGCTAATCGTAAAAAGATTTCTAAAGAAATTGGTAAGTTGATGGGCCAAGGTAAAAAAGAAGAAGCTGAAGAAATTAAGCAACAAATTGCTGAGATTGCTCACGAGTTAACAGCTTTGGAAGAAAAAGAAATTAAATTAAGAGAGTCTGTTACTGAAAAAATGATGCAGATTCCAAATATCATTGATGATAGTGTTCCTATTGGAAAAGATGATAGTGAAAACGTTGAATTAGAAAAATTTGGAGAACCTGTTGTTCCTGATTTTGAAATTCCTTATCACACTGAAATCATGGAACGTTTAAGTGGTATTGATTTGGATGCAGCACGTCGTGTAGCTGGAAATGGATTCTACTATTTAATGGGAGATATTGCTCGTCTACATTCAGCAATCTTAAATTACGCTCGTGATTTCATGATTGATAAAAAAGGATTTACTTATGTAATTCCACCATATATGATACGTAGTTCAGTAGTTGATGGAGTAATGTCATTTGCAGAAATGGAAGGTATGATGTATAAAATCGAAGGTGAAGATTTGTATTTAATTGGTACAAGTGAACACTCTATGATTGGTAAATTCAAGGATACAATTCTTGAAGAAAAAGATCTTCCATATACTTATACTTCATACTCACCTTGTTTCCGTAAAGAAAAAGGTGCTCATGGTATTGAAGAACGTGGTGTGTATCGTATTCACCAATTTGAAAAACAAGAAATGATCGTTGTTTGTAAGCCAGAAGAAAGTATGGAATGGTTTAAAAAATTATATATGAATACTGTAGAATTCTTCAGAACATTAGATATTCCAGTACGTACATTGGAATGCTGTTCAGGTGATTTGGCAGATTTAAAATGTAAATCAGTGGATGTTGAAGCGTGGTCTCCACGTCAAAAGAAATACTTCGAAGTTGGAAGTTGCTCTAACTTAACAGATGCTCAGGCACGTCGTTTAAAGATTCGTGTTAAGGGTGAAAATGGAGAAAAGTACTTTGCGCATACATTAAACAACACTTGTGTTGCTCCACCAAGAATGTTGATTGCATTCTTAGAAAACAATTTACAGGCTGATGGATCAATCTTGATTCCAGAAGTATTACAACCTTACATGGGTGGTAAAAAGAAAATTGGTTAATCTTAAAAGCTGTCTTTGACAGCTTTTTTATATTGCGAATTGAAAATGGATTTGATATAATAACTTAGCTACTACAATGATGTCTTATGAATCAGGTCAGGTCGGGAACGAAGCAGCCTTAAGTAAGCTCCATCATGTGTAGTAGTTTTTTATTTTTGAGGATATGAGTATGGATGATGTGAAATGGATGAAGGAAGCTATCAAGCAGGCTAAAAAAGCAGAAAGCTATGATGAGGTTCCAATTGGATGTGTCATTGTGAAAGATGATAAAGTTATTGCTCGTGGATATAATAAGCGTGAGACTTTACAACAAAGCATTGCACACGCAGAAATTATGGCAATTCAAAAAGCATGTAAGAAATTAAATACATGGAGATTAGAGGACTGCATATTATATGTAACTTTAGAACCATGTCCTATGTGTGCAGGTGCGATTATACAATCTAGAATTAAAGAAGTTGTATATGGAGCTTCAGATTCTAAAGGTGGCTGTGTGGGTACATGTACAAATTTGTTTGAAGTGTCTGAATTTAATCATCATCCTGAATATAGAAAAGGAATTCTTGAATCAGAATGTTCAGATTTATTAAAACATTTTTTTAAGAAGAAAAGAGATATGAAAAAGAAGCAGAAATCATAAATTTGAAAGATTTCTGCTTTTCATATATATTGCACTTCCCTATTTCAACCAATTGAACCTCTCATCACTGAAGTGACGAGATTCTTGGGAACAGGTTTCTATTGAAACCTTTCTTACCAAGCTATCCCCGCAGTTCCTGCGGTTATTTTTGTTGTTAGCTAATTTGCTAATATACCTTGCATCAATATATTGATGGATGCATTTACATCTCTGTCATGATTTGAATGACATTTTGGACATGTCCAATCTCTTACATTTAAATCTTTTGTTTCTTCATTCTTGTATCCGCAACAATGACAAATCTGGCTGCTCGCATAGAATGTGTCTACTTTCTTGATCACTTTTCCATACCACTTTGCTTTATATTCTAGCTGTGTCGTAAACTTTGACCAGGATACATCCGATATAGACTGGGCTAGATTGTGGTTTTTAAGCATGTTCTCTACTTTTAAATCTTGAATGCAGATGATGTCGTATTCTGTAATGATTCTAGTAGATAGTTTGTTGATAAAATCCATTCTTTGATTCGCTATTTTCTTTTTTGACTTCTTATATACTCTATAATCTGTTCTTCTGTATTTTCAGAAACTGTAGCTACAAAATAAGAAGGATTCCATAGATGTCCACCCCATAACTTGGATCTTAGATCATCCCCAAACTCTTTCATCAAGAGTCTGGCTGATACACCCTTCATAGCTTTTATAATATTTGGAATGTAATGCTGCGGCGTACAATTGATCAGCATACGGATATGATCTTCCTCTATAGTCATTTCTAGAATTTGAAAACCATTATCCTTTGAAATCTGGGTCAGCAGCTCTTTTAATTTTATTGCGACCTGTCCATTCAAGACATCACGACGATACTTTACACACCATACGATATGATACTGTATAGAATAGACATAGCCTCTTCCTTTAACAACTTCCATACGTTTTTTCTCATTAATATTATAACATCTGTATATATTTAAAGCACTATATTTATCATTTATAATTAAATTATTTATCTAACATTTGCCAATCTAAGAACACTCGTGACTTTAGTCATGAGTGTTCTTAGATTGCACTATAAAATAGATAAAACTATGATAAAATAAGATACAGATAAACATATAGAAAGGATTTTACGAATGGCATATCAAGCGTTATATAGAAAATATAGACCAACGAATTTTGATGAAGTTGTTGGACAAACACATATAATTCAGACATTGAAAAATGCGATTGTTCAAAATCGTATTGCTCATGCTTATTTATTCTGTGGTCCTAGAGGAACAGGAAAAACTTCAATCGCAAAAATATTTGCGAAGACACTAAATTGTACGAATAATCAAGATGCTCCTTGTGGAGTTTGTGAGAACTGTAAAATGGCTGCGAATGGAAGTCATCCAGATATTATTGAAATTGATGCCGCTAGTAACAATGGTGTAGATGAAGTAAGAAATCTGATTGATAAAGTGAAGTATGCTCCAATGCAGGGAAAATATAAAATTTATATTATTGATGAAGTTCATATGATGACATCTGGAGCATTCAATGCATTGTTAAAAACAATCGAGGAACCTCCTGCTCATGTAATTTTTATTTTTGCGACTACAGAACCTAATAAAGTTTTACCAACTATTATTTCTCGTTGTCAAAGATTTGACTTTAATAAAGTGAGTATGCATGACATTAAATATAGATTATCTGTTGTTTGTAAAAACGAAGGAATTGAAATTGATGAGAATGGATTAACGTTAATTGCTCAATTGGCTGATGGAGGAATGCGAGATGCGTTATCCATATTGGATCAATGTGTTGCATACTGTTCATCTCATATTGATGTGAATGATATTCGTAAAATTTATGGTGTCGTAACATCTGAAGATATTGGAAAATTATTTTATTCAGTATATAAAAAAGATGTAGATAGTTTTGTCAAAGATATTCAGAAATATTCAGATATGGGAATGGATATTAAACGATTGACAGCAGACTTTATTCATATGTTGAAGGATAGTCTGATTTTAGATTATTCTGAAAATTCAACTCTAGTTTCAGATATGAACAAAGATATGATTCGGAAATATTTCAAATTAGCACCTATTAATTTCAGAATTAAGTGTATGGAAGAATTGATGGATACATATAATAAATATACATATGCATCTAACGCACTAGATTACTTAGAAGCCTCTTTATTAAAGATTTCAAGTTATTCATATGAATCGAAAACACATATTATTGATTCAGATCATAATGATTTTAAAGAGGTAGAGGAAGAAGAAAACTATGAAACATCATATGACGATACTTCTGATGACTCAGATATAATTGAGAAAAACACTCAAAAAGATGATAATAATGGGGTTTTAGAGAAATCTGAAATTTCTGATGTTTCACGTGAAACATTAAAACAGTCAGAAAACAAAAATAATAAAATCATATTAAACGATGAATTTGTCATTCAATTGTTAGTTGGAGCTACAAAGATGGAAAGAAGTATTGATACGAATAAGTTCAATAATATAGGACAATTCATATCAAGTTTAGAATTTGGAAAATATGCGGCTACATTGAGAAACAGTACTATTATGGCTAGTGGATCTAATTATATTGTCGTATGTGTATCTAGTGAAATCTTTGCGAAACAAATAAATGAATTTGAACTGAATTATGGATATGAAGATTTCATGGAAGTGTTATTAGGAAAAGCAAAGAAAGTATTCGCATTGGATAAGACACAACAATCTCGCGTACTGGATGAGTTTAAAGAAAGAATGATTAGTGGTAATCTTCCAGAACCATTTCAAGTTCATTTAAAAAGAAAAGACGCAGAATCTGAAAATAATATGAGTATTGAAGATCATATGAAAAGTTTGTTTCCTAATATAGAAATAAAAGAAGATTAGAAGGTGAAGCATGTATCCAAAAACATTTGATGATTTAATATATGAATTTCAGAAATTACCAGGAGTAGGTGCTAAAACGGCAGAGAGATATGCATTTACTGTATTAGGGTGGTCTGATGAAGAAATATCTGAATTGGCAGAAACGCTAGTAAATTTAAAAAAGAAGGTAAAGAAGTGTACGCGATGTGGTAATTTAACAGAAGATGAGCTTTGTGAGTTTTGTAAGAACTCTAATAGGAATCAGAATATCATATGCGTGGTACAAAATCCGAAAGATATATCAGTAATAGAGTCTATGCAGCAATATAATGGTGTATATCATGTACTAGATGGATTGATCAACACTCAAAAAGGAGTATTACCTGATCAATTGAATATAATGACTCTTTTAAATAGAGTGAATGAAAGAACAGAAGAAGTTATATTGGCTCTAGATCCTACAGTAGAAGGAGAAACAACTGCTTTATATATATCTAAATTATTAGAAGGGAAGTGTAGGATAAGCAGACTTGCCCATGGTATCCCTGTAGGTAGTCATTTAGACTATACAGACGCTATGACGTTGTTAAAAGCGTTTGAAGGACGTAAAAGTTCGTAAATATGCTTAATCGTATGATGTATTTATGATATTTCATACGATTTTTTATAAATATATGAATATTAGTGCAAAAATCATATAGAATTCATCATTCATATGAATAAAATAGTACACTATATAGTGAAATCATATAGCATAGTATAAAAATGCTTTAAATAAAGATTATTCACCTAATTATCACATGGAGAGAAAGAACTGCAAAAAACGGACTTCTGAGCGTTCATATGAAATATATATGATATTTCATACCGATATTTTATAAAATCTCATTCATGTGAAAATAATAAAAACAAAAAATAAAGGATATGAATTTAAATATGAATTAAAAAATGTGTATGAAGACGTTCATATGAATATAAAACGTTATGTATATTAATCATATGAAACGATTTATTAAATATTTTAAATCATATGAATTATAAAATTTAAATATGAATGGAATAATTAAATTCATGTGATACAGATGTGAAAATATAAAATATGAAATCGTATGTGATTTTAATAAATAAGTATATATGAAGGTTCATGTGAGAAATATATGAAAAAATAAATGGTATTTTAAAAAGTAATAAATAATATAGGAAATTCATATATAGGTATAGCATTCTTGACAAAACTATGATAGACTTATCGTGACTCGTTAGATTATTATTATGAATTTCATAGGAAGGGGACGTGAATATGCCTGAAGAAGCATCAGCAATTGATGTATATTATGATATGGATATTGCGCAGATATGCCAACATTTCAATAAATCAAGAAATACAGTAGATAAAGCAATTGCAAAATTGGTAAAAGATAATCCAGATAAAGATTGGAAATACAAAAATCCAGCCACTCGTCGTATTACAATTAAGGCTGAAGGTGTTGAAAGATTATCTACTTATTTTAGGAAAGAAAAACATGAATTATCTACAGTTGAAATGGAACTTAGATTTGAAAATGAAAAGCTTAAAGCCATTATAGAAGAAAAAGAGAAGGCACAAGTCCAGATTGAACAATTATATCAAGAAAAGCTTAAATTAGAAATCGAAAAGAGTAAACAAACTTTCCTATTAGAAACACAAACGAAAGATGAGAAAATTTCTGAATTAGAATCTGAAAATCAGAAATTAAAAGAAGTAGAAGAACTTTATAATAAAAATAAAGAAGAAATTGAAAATTATAAGAAAAAAGAAGAAGAATATAATTCTAAATCCTTCTTCTATCGTTTAACACATAAATTTTAATCGTTTAATGCTCTAGCAATTTTGCTAGGGCAATTTTTTGCCCATTTTAAACCATATTTTTCTAATATAGAATTAAAAAAATGGATTCCATCATGATCGGATGTGTATTCATACTCAATTTCATAATCTGTATGATTTTTATAATATGTCTTATCTAAACATAATTCTCCGTTTTCAAATGCATATACATTTCTTAATGTAGTAAAACTAGCTGTCGGATGTAAATTTTTGGGAATTTGATATTGGTTGAACCAATTTAATATTTCTGGATCTTCAATCTCATTAATATTTTCTGCAGATATTTCTTTTTCGAATTCATAGTGTGTGTATTCATCTTTTCTGATTTTTAATGTGAATATTTTTTTATTTTGAATTGTTCGAATCCGGACTGCGCCATGTTGTTTTTTTACATCCTGATTCTCTGTGTCAAAGTATGTATTTGTCTGTGTTATTGGATTATGAAAATCATATGAATGGAGTAATTCATTATAAATATTTTCATTAATCAATAATTTCAATTCTCTTTCAATATTATCGTACATTCATATCACCCATAAATATGTTACAATAGATTTAACAAAAGAGGAAGTGATTTGATGCGTTTCAGTATAGTAGACAGAGGAGACGATAACTCAAAAAGAGTTGCAGAAACTCTAAAGAAAAAATGTATAGATATTGGATGGGAATATGATGATGAAAAATCTGAAGTTATTTTTTCTGTTGGAGGAGATGGTACTCTATTAAGAGCAATTCACACTTATATAGATAGATTGGATGAAATTCAATTCGTTGCGATACATACAGGGAATTTAGGTTTTTTTACCGATTATACACAAGATGAAGTGGATCATTTGGTTTATGATTTAAAACATAACCAGCCAAAAATTGAAGAGTTTAATTTACTTCAAATGGACCTTCCTCAAGTTAATGAAACATTATACGCATTAAATGAAGTTCGTATTGAGAGTTTAGCTAAAACATTGGTACTTGATATTTCGATAGATGATGAATTTTTTGAAAGTAGTCAAGGCTCAGGCATTTGTGTGAGCACACAATCTGGTTCTACTGCTGTGAATAGAGCACTTAAAGGAGCTGTTGTGGATCCAGGTTTAAAGGTTTTACAACTTTGTGAAATCATGCCTATCTCACATAAGAACCATCATTCTTTAAAAAATCCATATATTATGAATGATACGCGAAAAATAGGAGTTAGAGGAGATACACTGGCCTATGCACATGTATGTTATGATCACTTAGAAAGAGATTTAGAATCAATTTCTGAAATAATTATTCATTCGAGCACAAAAAAAGTACGATTCGCTAGATACCGTACTTATTCATATTTGACTCGACTTAAGAATTTATATTAATTAACTTACGTCTTTTTGAACGATTCAAACGAATCGTTCTTTTTGTTGCCGGTGAAATGTTTAAAATAATTGCGAATGAAATGAAGTAAGAAAGAATACTACTTCCTCCATAAGAAATCAACGGTAATGTGATACCGGTGATTGGAAGTAACCCAACAATCATCCCTGTATTTTGTAGTTGTTGATATAGCAGCATTGCGATAATACCGATTACAACAAATCGATCTTTTTTATTTTTTGTTGCGTAAGCTATTTTACATAAATAAATATCTAATAATAAACATAATAATAAGATAAATGTGGTTCCAATAAAGCCGAAGCATTGTCCAAAAGCAGCAAAGATAAAATCGGTATGTGCTTCTGGAATAGAGACGATATTTGCTTGTAACCCATATCCAGTTAATCCGGCACTACCTAATGACAATAACGCAGTATATAACTGGTTCGAACTACCTCGAATGTTACTTTCTGGTTCTAACCATGCATCAATTCTCTGTAGTTTGTATGAAGATATAAATGAAGCAAGAATATTAGGGTATTCGAAATATAAGAATAAGAAGGTTCCAACGACAATAACTATAAAGGCGAAAATACCAATAATATACTCTTTGCGTATACCACTACAACAGACTAAAATGAAAATATTGAATACGATAATAATACAAACACCAGTATCTGGCTGCATCATAATCAAAAATAATGGGGGGAATAATATTTTTGCGATTTCCCACAACAACATCAAGTCATCTTTATGTGTTGGATTTGGATGTGCATTTTGATGATCAACAATAATTTGTGAGACTAAAACAATTAAAACAATTTTAATAAATTCACTTGGCTGAAAACTACCAATCAAAGGCAGTTGAAACCATGAAATAGCACCATTAACTTCACTGGCAAAAGGAAGTGTGATACCCACTAAATTAAATAATAAGCGTGAGAAAAATAAATAAATAAGACATAGCATTAAAATTTTATAGGCCATATCCATATATGAATATATTTTTTTGTTTTGAAGAATTGAAAGGAAAAACATTGCGACAAATCCTACAATAAACCAAAATAATTGACGATATAAGTAGGAACTTCCGCTTCCAAATTTTATCAGGTTAAAAGAATTGTATAGTGCAAAACAACTTGTCATACCAAAAAGGATAAGAATTAGAATCAAACCAATATCAATTTGGATGGATTTGTTTTTCCATTGAATTGTTTGTTTCATTAATAAAACCTCCTTATTCAGTATTTTTAATTATAACATAATTATTTCGAATTTTTGTTATAATAGTAGTGTTAGGATGATGATTTATGGCAGAAAAAAAATATACACCAATGATGCAGCATTACTTGAAAATGAAAGAAGAAAATCCGGATTCGATTTTGTTTTATCGTTTAGGAGATTTTTATGAAATGTTTTTTGAAGATGCAAAATTGGTTTCTCAAGAATTAGATTTAGTATTAACAGGAAGAAGTGCTGGCGTTGAAGAAAAGGTACCTATGTGTGGTATTCCTTTTCATGCCGCAAATTCATATATTCAAAGATTAGTCAAAAAAGGGTATAAAGTAGCTATTTGCGAACAATTGGAAGATCCGTCTAGCGCAAAAGGACTGGTGGACCGAGGAATTATTAAAATAATTACACCTGGAACTTATATGGATGCAACAATGGATGCCAAGTCAACAAATTATATGGCATCTTGTGATGTTTCAAGTTTTGAAATTACAGTCATATATTGTGAATTAAGTACAGGTGAATTAAAGTATCAAACGCTACAAAGATCTTTGGTGGCGCTACAAAAGGCTCTTTTGGAACAAAATGTAAGTGAGCTTGTTTGTCCGATGACAATGGATAAAAAATGGATGGCTGCCCTAGAAGAAATGGATACAATGCTCATTTCAAAACATAAAAAGGCAAATATTGATCCTGAGGATCTACCTTTATTAAATGGAATTGAATCCGAATCTTTGAAAGAAGCGTTTGCGCTTTTAATGGCGTATTTAAAAGACACACAAAAACAACGTATTGATCATTTTTTACCAATAGAATCTATGGACAAAGATAAAGTTCTTGTTATGGATTATGAAACAAAGAATCATTTGGAGTTGGTTTCAAGTCAATCTTCGAATGCCAAGGCAGAAAGTCTATGGTCTTTTATGGATAAGTGTCAAAGTGCAATGGGATCAAGAATGTTAAAACGATGGATTGAATATCCATTGATTGATGCAGAAAAGATTGCGAAAAGACAAGCAGCGGTTAAAGATTTAAAAGAAAACTTTATGTTAAGAGAAAATCTAAAAGAACATTTAGTGTATGTGTATGATATGGAAAGACTTGCAAGTCGTATGGCTTATGGGAATGCAAGTCCTAGAGATGTACTTCAACTTGTAGCGACATTAGAACACGCAAAGCCTATTTTAGATTTAGCGTCTTCGTTGAATTCGTACCCAGAATTTAATGATGTGCCAGACTGCCAAGAATTATACAATGAAATAAAAAATGCGATTATAGAAAATCCACCATTAACACTAAAAGAAGGTGGAGTCTTTAATGATGGATACAATCAAGAATTGGATGAAGTTCGAAAAATAGCAAAACAAGGAAAAGACTTTATTCTGGAATTAGAAGCGAAAGAACGTGAAAGAACAGGGGTTAAATCATTAAAAGTAGGATATAACCGTGTATTTGGATATTATATTGAAGTTCGTAATGGAAATTTAGATAATATTAAAGAAGAATTTGGGTATCACCCGAAACAAACACTTGCGAATGCGACACGATTCATTACACAAGAATTAAAAGAAAAAGAAGAACAAATTCTACATGCACAAGAGACAAAGGTAAAACTAGAACAAAGTTTGTTTAATGATTTATTGTTGCGAATCAAAAGAGATTTATTTGATTTGCATGCATGTGCACAAGCATTATCTACAATTGATGTCCTTGTATCTTTGGCAATTCTTGCCAGTGAAAAAGGATATGTATGTCCAGTTTTCCATCCAGGTTACAATGTTAATGTGGTAGAGGGTAAGCACCCAATTTTGGATGATCGTATGAAAAAGAAGAGATATGTTTCAAATGATTGGAAAATGTCAGAAGAAGAACATATACAATTGATTACTGGACCAAACATGGGTGGTAAATCTACATATATGCGACAAAATGCCTTACTTGTAGTTATGGCACAAATGGGAAGTTTTATTCCAGCTAAAACAGCACAACTTCCAATTTTTGATCGAATCTTTACAAGAATCGGAGCATCGGATGATATATTGACAGGAAAAAGTACATTCATGGTGGAAATGATGGAAGCCAATACAGCTTTACGTTATGCTACAAAACATTCCTTGATTTTATTTGATGAAATTGGTCGTGGAACTGCAACTTATGATGGTATGGCTCTTGCTCAAGCAATGCTTGAATATATTGATGAAGCAATCGGAGCAAAAACATTATTTTCGACGCATTATCATGAATTAACGGAATTGGCGGAAGAACATCAATCTATGCGCAATGTACATGTTGATGTTCGTGAAGAGAAAAATGAGATTGAATTTAGATATCGTGTAATTGAAGGAAAGGCTGATAAATCTTATGGTATCAATGTTGCTAAACTCGCACATTTACCAAAAGTAGTTTTAGACAGAGCTTCACAACTTTTATTGAATTTTGAAAATCAAGATAACAATCAAAATTATCAACCAAGTTTATTTGTGATGGATCAAGTTCAACCAGAAAAGTCACAACTTTTACAACAACTACAAGAATTAGATATCGACTCAATGACTCCTAGAGATGCTCTGGATTGTCTTTATGAGTTAAAAAAACTAAGCGAAAAAATCGAATCATAAATATGAAATTCATATGAATGGAGGTGTGAAGTATGGCTAAGATACATGTATTGAGTGAACATTTGACAAATATGATTGCGGCTGGTGAAGTCGTAGAAAGACCGGCTGGAATTGTAAAGGAATGCGTTGAAAACAGTATTGATGCAGGTGCTACAGTCATAGAAGTTGAAGTATACCAAGGTGGTATTGAACGAATTGTGATTACAGATGATGGCTGTGGAATGGATCATGAAGATGCACATTTAGCATTTATGCGACATGCCACAAGTAAAATGCATTCAGAAGAAGAATTATTCAATATTCAAACTATGGGATTTAGAGGGGAAGCTTTACCAAGTATTGCTTCTGTTGCCCAAGTTGAATTGCAGACAAGCAATGGTGAAGAAGGTACTTTATTAAGATACAACTATGGAAGTTTAGATGTTGATGAAACTTGCAATTGTCCACGAGGAACAAAATTAGATGTTTCTGGATTATTTGTTAAAACACCCGCAAGATTTAAACATTTAAAGAGTATTTCTTATGAATTTTCTGTAATTGCCGATTTAATGAATAAGATGGCATTATCCCATCCGCAGATTCGTTTTCAACTTTCTCACGATGGAAGAGTTGTATTTCAAACAAGTGGCAATGGAAATATCCAAGAAATTCTATACCAAATGTATGGTAAAGAAGTAGCTCAGAATGCAATTCAATTTGAAGGAAACAATGAAGATTTTCATATTCATGGATATGCAATCCAGCCCAAAATCAATCGGGCCACAAAATATTTTATGTTTTTAACTTTAAATACAAGATTGATTCGCAGTGTCGCAATCCAAAAAGCAATTCTAGATGCATATAGTGATTATATGCCGCCGAATCGTTTTCCAATCGTTGTTTTACAAATGGATTCAGATACACAATTGGTTGACGTAAACGTACACCCTAATAAATGGGAGGTTCGTTTGTCAAAACAAGGCGAAATGCTAGATTTAATCAAAACAACAATTCAAGATGCTTTAAATGCTTCTTTAAAAACAGTAGCTGTTAGTAAACCTGAAAAGAAGAGTGTTGCATTTGAACAGCCAGAAATACAATATTCATATCCTGTTAAGCAACAGCCAAAAGAGAATAAATCGATTGAACAGAGTTTTAAAAATTATAATCCAGTAGTTATCAAAGAAAAAAAGGAGCAGATACAGATATATGAAGAAAAATCAGCTCCTGAAATAAAAATACAGGAAGAACCGATTTCATATCCAATTCCTAAGGAAGATAAGAATGATAAAGGTCCAGAATTCTTTTTGCACCTTCAAGTATTAGCTCAATTGCATGATTCCTATATCTTATGTAGTAATGAAGAAGGTTTGGTTATCGTGGATCAGCATGCTGCTCAGGAAAGATATCATTATGAGCAGTTAAACGAAAAATTATTGGTTCAATGTACAAACAAACAACCGCTTATGGTTCCTATTCAATTGGACGTCTCAAGTAATGTATTGGCTCAATATATGACCATTAATGAAAAAACAGCATTCTTTGGGATTGAATTTGAACCATTTGGAACGGATCAATTGATTCTTCGTGAAATTCCATTATGGTTTCATGATGTAGACCAAAAACAATTCTTACAAGATTTATTAGATTATTTTGTAGAAAATCAAGACGTAGATATGGCAAAACTTAGAAAACATATGATTGCGACTATGGCATGCCATAGTTCAATTCGTTTTAATCGACCATTATCTATGCAGGAAATGGAGCAAGTCATTTTAGATTTACAAAAGTGTAAACAACCATATCACTGTCCTCATGGAAGACCTACAGTTATTGTGATGAGTGATGGTGAGTTGAGAAAGGAATTTGAACGTGGATAGACAAAAAGTTTTAGCAATCGTAGGACCAACTGGAATTGGAAAAACAAGCCTTTCTGTATGGTTAGCCAAACAATTGAATGGAGAAATTATTTCCTGCGATAGTATGCAAGTATATAAAAAAATGGATATTGGCACGGCCAAAGTAACACAAGAAGAAATGCAAGGCATACATCATGAATTGATTGATGTTCAAAATTATAATGAACCTTACAATGTAAAGGTTTTTCAAGAAAAATGTCGTACAGCTATCGAAGATGTTGTAAAAAGAGGAAAGTTTCCTATTTTATGCGGAGGAACAGGACTTTATTTAAAAGCAGCATTATATGACTATGAATTTCAAGAAGAAAACGAAGATATCGCCTATACTGCTTTTTTGAATTCGAAAACGAATGAAGAATTGGTCGCAATGTTAAAAGAAAAAGATGAAAAAGCTCTAGAAAAAATTCATCCAAACAATCGCAAGCGATTGATTCGTGCTCTACAAATTTGTCGTAGTGGTACTTCAAAATCAGAACAAGAAGACAAACAACAACATATTCCATTATATGATGTGTATTTTTTAGGTTTAGATGTAGATAGAGATATTTTACATGATCGAATCAATAAAAGAGTAGATATTATGTTCGAGAATGGTTTGGTCAAAGAAGTAGAAGATTTATTTACAAATCCAGAAACGTGGGAATATACAAGTTTTCAAGGAATTGGATATAAAGAGTTTAAAGATTATTTCTTAAAAGAAAAGAGTATCGATGAAGTAAAGACTGCTATAAAAACACATTCTAGACAATATGCGAAAAGACAATATACATGGTTTAAAAATCAGATGCCTGTACATTGGTTTGAAGCACAGAATAGAGATGAAATATATAGTGAAGTAAAGGAATGGTTGATGGATGAAGACAAATGAGAGAAGTGAATTGTTGCTGGGAAAAGAAGCATTAGAAACACTAAATGATAAGACAGTCCTTGTTGTTGGAGTTGGAGGAGTTGGTTCTTTTTGCGTAGAGGCCTTAGCAAGAACAGGAATTGGTCATTTAATTCTTATAGACAAAGACTGTGTGGAACCAAGTAATATTAATCGACAATTAGTGGCAACTTTAGATACAGTTAATGAAGTTAAAGTGGATGTATTAAAGAAACGAATTAGTACACTAAATCCTAATTGTATTGTAGATACATATGCATGTTTTTATGATCAAACGAAAGATGATGAAATATTTTCGCAACCCATTGATTTTGTCGTAGACTGCATTGATTCCATTCAGAGTAAAAAAGATTTGATGCAAGCATGTATTGAGCAAAATATACCGTTTTTATCAAGTATGGGAATGGCTAGGCGTAAAGATCCTACAAAATTAGTAGTTACAGAGGTAGAAAAAACAAGTTATGATCCAATGGCTAAACAGATTCGTCAGTGGAAAAGAAAAAATCGTATACGCAATAAAATCTGGGTGGTGGCATCTTTAGAACAACCGATTCCAGTAGAGTCAGGACAACCATTGCCTAGTGCTATTTTTGTACCTGCAAGTGCCGGATTGGTACTTGCGAGTGAATGTGTACAAAGATTGATTGAGTCATAAAGAGGTAATAATGATATGAAGGATGTATTTATTGTAAATCCCAAATCAGGGAAAAATAGTCAATATGAATTAATACAAGAAATCAAAGAGCATTTTCAAGGAAAACGTATTATCATTGAAAAAACAAAAAGTCCTGAACATGCGACGTTTATCGCAAAAAAGTATGCTCTATCCAATGAACCTGTGCATTTGTATGTGTGTGGCGGAGATGGTACTTTGCATGAAGTTATTAATGGGTGTGCCGAAAAAGAAAATGTGACTATTTCTGTGATTCCAATTGGAACGGGGAATGATTTTGTGAAATATTTCGAAGATTTAAAAAGAGGAGACTTTTTAAATCTGGAAAATTATACAGATCCAGAATATATGGATTGTGATTTGATTAAAGTAAATGGAGAATATTCAATAAATACAGTTTCTTTTGGATTTGACGTGGAGGTTGCACGTCAGGTAAATGCACTAAAAAAGAATATAAAGACAGAAGGAATCATACCCTATGTTTTATCAACATTGATTAGTTTAAGAAAACCAATAGGTCAAGACTATCAAATTCAGATTGATACTAAAAAATTACCAAAAGGGAAATATGGATTCCTTGTGTTTGCGAATGGAAAATACTATGGTGGAGGATTTAAGCCGTGTCCAGATGCCAATGTTGATGATGGCTGGATGGATGTTTGTTTGATTTCAGATGTAAAGAGACATCAAATAGTTCGATTGGCAAAGAAATATCAAGAAGGAACGCATATACAGTATAAAAATCTAGTTTCTATGTACCAAGCTAAAACGATACATTTAAATACAGAAAATGAAATGATTTATGCGAATATGGATGGAGAAGTAAAAGGATTTAAAAATCCAACAATAGAAATCGTAGAGAAAGCGATTCGACTTGCTCTTCCTAGAATATCGTGAGTATGATATAATATTCAAAAATATAGGGAGTGTGAAAAATGGACTCGGATTTATGGATACAAATCCTTGAATTAGTTATTTTATTAGCTTTATCAGGCTTCTTTTCTTCAGCTGAAACAGCAATGGTTTCAGTTAGTAAGATTCGCTTGAGAACTTTAGAAGATGAAGGAAATAAAAAAGCATCATTAGCTTTAAGAATATTAGAAAATCAATCAAAAATGCTAAGCGCTGTATTGATTGGTAATAACTTAGTTAATACTTCAGCAGCAAGTATTGCTTCATTGATTGCTTATTCATTTGGTGGAGCAGCCGTTAGTATTGCTACTTTTATCATAACTTTTTTAATTTTGGTTTTTGGAGAAATTACCCCTAAAACATGGGCAACAGTGAATGCGGATCAACTCGCAATTACGTATGCTCCGATTATTTCACTTTTGATGAAAGTTTTAACACCGATTATTTGGTTTGTGAATTTATTTAGTTCAGGTATTTTAAAATTAATGGGCATACAAAATCCAAATCAAAATATATCTATGACCGAAAGTGAGTTGCGTACAATTGTAGACGTTTCTCACGAAGAAGGTGTCATCGAAGAAGATGAAAAAGATATGATCAATAAAGTGTTTGATTTAGGGGATGCCAAAGCTAAAGATGTTATGATACCTCGTGTACATGTTGTGATGGCAGAAGTGGATAGTACATATAAAGATTTATTGGAAATATTTAGAGAAGAAAAGTTTACGCGTATTCCTATCTATCAAGATAAAATTGATAATATTATAGGTATCGTTAATATGAAAGACTTGTTGATGTATGATGATTTTTCATATTTTGATCTGCAAAAGATTCTTCGAAAACCAAAGTTCACATACGAAAATAAAAAAGTATCAGAATTATTGATTGAAATGAAACAATCCACATTTAATCTTGCGATAGTCATGGATGAATATGGAGAATTTTCAGGTATCGTTACGCTAGAAGATATCATTGAAGAAATCGTTGGCGATGTTCAGGATGAATACGATGCACACGAAGAAGAAAATATTGTGAAATTAAATAATCAAACATATGATGTCAAAGGATATTTAAGTTTACATGATTTAAACGATTATTTAGATTTAGATTTAGATAGTGAAGACTTCGATTCAGTTGGAGGTTTAGTAATCGATGCACTTGGTCGTTTACCACAGACAAATGATGAAACGACTTTACCAAATGGAATTCGCATTAAAGTCTTGAAAGTAGAAAAAAATCGTATAGAATCTGTACGATTGATTTTACCAGATACATTAACACAAAAGGATGTTTAACTGCATGTGCGTAGTAAATATCCTTTATTTAGTGTGCCGGGCATGGCATGAGTTCAGTTGGAGATAAACCAACCACAGGTAGTTACCGCCAAGTGTAGTGGACCACAAGCCGTTGACAGTGATGTCATGGGTGAAGGAAGTGGTGTAGCGATTCTTTTGAGCGCACGTACAGAAACTTGATTAGGCTAAATGGTGGATGAGATTGCTAATCAAATCGAAGTCCAAAAGGTAAACGTAAAACCAAGACAGTAAATCAAGACGTTGTGAAAGAAAAAGGGCTCATGTCTTACCCCGGGAGGTCTCATGGACAAGGAATTCTAGTAAACTTTAAAATCAGTGATAGTACCCTTGTAGCGAAAAAGGTTAACCATGAGAATTCAGATGAAGTCATAGTAGGTAGTATTACTGAAGGACTGAAACGTTTATAGAGTGCAAATCTCTATTAGCAATGTTTGGATAGTCCGAATATGAGAATAGCCTATTACTATGGAACGTAACCATAGATGGCAAAGGTAATTGGGATGTTTCTAAATAAATTTACAAATAGAAGGAGGAGCAGCAAATGGAATTGATTGAAAAGATTTTAAGTGAAGAAAATCTACAGAAAGCAATCCGCAAGGTCAAGAAGAACAAAGGCGCGCCAGGAGTGGACAAAATGACTGTGCAAGAGGTTGAGGAATGGTTTAATCAATATAAAGAAGAACTTATTTCTAAAATTTTGAATAAACAATACAAACCTATGTCCGTCAAAAGAGTCTATATTCCTAAACCTAATGGTAAACAAAGACCACTAGGAATACCAACTGTTGTAGACCGAGTAATCCAACAAGCTATGTTACAGGTACTAAGTGAAATCTATGAGCCAATATTTAGTGACCACAGTTATGGTTTTAGACCAAATCGTAGTGCACATATGGCAATGGAGGAAGTGCTTGGATATTTAAATGACGGATATGAATGGATTGTTGACCTGGATATTGAGAAATTCTTCGACACAGTAAATCATGATAAATTAATTTCAATCTTAAGAGAGCGTGTCAATGATAGTAGAACATTACATTTGATACGAGCTTATCTGCAAGCAGGAGTTTTGGATAAAGGACTTGTAAGAAGTTCAACCATTGGAACCCCACAAGGAGGTCCGATTAGTGTAATCCTTTCAAACATCTATTTAGACAAGTTTGATAAAGAATTAGAATCTAGAAATCTTCGCTTCGCTAGGTACGCCGACGATTGTATCATTTTCGTTAAAAGCGAAATGAGTGCAAACCGTGTAATGAAATCAGTGACATCGTGGCTAGAAAGAAAACTATTCTTGAAGGTTAGTGCAACAAAAACTAAAGTGGTTAGACCAACTAAAGGTCAATTTCTTGGTTTTACATTTTACAAAGCTAAAACAGTATGGAAATGTACTCCTACTAAAGATAGGAAGAAGCGTCTTTACTCAAATATCCAAAAATATTTGGAAAGAAAACACGCGGTTTCAAGACCGCTATCAGTTACATTTAAGAAATTGAATCAAATGATTAGAGGTTGGATACAATACTTTAAAATTTCAAGTATCAAAGTGTTCTTGGAAGAATTTGGTCAATGGTTACGCCATAAAGTGAGATGTATTATCATTAAACAATGGAAAAGACCAAGGACTATATACAAGAATCTTATGAAACTAAATATAGCATGTAGATGTAAATTCACGCATGATGACATATTTAAATGTGCTAACTCTAGACTTGGATGGTATAGGAGAAGTACTGGGAATATTGTGAATTTTCTTCTTTCTCCCACTGTTCTAGGCATAAAGAAAGGAGATAGGCCAGGTTTGGTCAATCCCTTTATTTACTATCTTGAGATTTTGTGATTCTTTATAGTTTCGATATAAATGTAGAGCCGTATACGAGACCCGTACGTACGGTTCAATGGGAGGGGCGATAATTTTATCCCTCTACCCTATTTTTCAGTAATATATTTGTTGAAAGCCTTCGCAATAGCCTGGGCAACCTTCTTTTGATTTGTTGGATTTTTAAGCTTTTGTATTTCCTTGGTATTCGTACTAAAACCAGCTTCAAATAATATGGCTGGGATTTTTTGCTCGTCAACCACATGTAGAGGATAAAATTCAGTTGTAAGGGTACCACGGTCATGTGTCCAATCTAAACCAGATAAGTTTTTACATATATATTCTGTGATCTGTTCACTTGCTTTATCGTCTTGACGAATATAAGAAACATATCCAGAACAAGTAGGATCTTCATTTGAATTGATATGGAATGAGAAGAAATAATCGGCTTTTTCTTTTTTTGCCATCTTAACTCTCGCTTTTAAATCCTCTGTTTCATCTTCTGACCACGTTACTTTATCGCTTGTACGAGTATAGACAACTTTGATTTCTGGATTTAGTTTTTTTAGTTGTTTACCTGTTTCTAAAGCTAAAGCCAAAGTTAAATCTTTTTCGGTAGTACCATCTTCTGCAACGGTTCCCCCATCATAACCACCATGTCCAGCATCAATCATGACAGTCGCAATCGTTTCGTAATGTTTATTGACTGTTTTTGTCTTTGAATCTGAATTAGAAGTTGAGTGATTGGATAATAAAACTACGAAAGTTCCTATAATCAAACATATACATGCCAAAACAATAAGTAGGTTTTGTGGTTTCAACTTTCTTTTCTTTGAATTTTGCATGGGATTAGTATAGCACTGTTTAAAAAATTATTCAAAAATTGCGCGTCCAATTCGAACTGTATTCGAACCGTGCTTAACTGCTAACTTATAATCTTGAGACATACCCATGGATAAAGTGTCTATATCTGGATATTGCTCTTTTAGCTCTAAATAAAGGGTGTGCATCTGTTCAAATTCAGATTCTACTAATGCTTGATCCTCTGTTTTTGAGGCAACACACATAATTCCTTTAATTTGAATATGTTTAAATTCTTGCAATTGAGAAATAAAGTTTTTAGCATCCTTAAAAGAATATCCCGTTTTGTTTGGATCTTCCGAAATTTTTAGTTCTACCAATACCTTTTGAATGATGCCATGTTTATTCGCCTGTTTTTCAATTTCTTCAGCAAGTTTCAATGAATCCAAGCTTTCAATCACATCAACCTTTCCAACAATATACTTTACTTTGTTTGTCTGTAGATGCCCAATAATGTGCCAAGTATATTTTGGATCATACTTATCTATAAATTCCTGTACACGATTTTCTCCAAAAGTAGTTAGACCCATTTTTGCGACTTCATCAATTTCTTCCTTTGTACGCGTTTTAGATACAGCCACTACATTAAAATCTTGTGTTTTTAGTTCTTCAATCAACTCTTTATTCATATTAAAACAGTCCTTTCAATATCAATCTAATTATAATCAAAGAAAAAAAAGAAGCAACATTTGCTTCTAGTTAAATAGCTTTCCAAACAACCATCTTATAGTTGGTCCACACTGACTACTCCTCACCGCAAGCAATGAGGGTTCTGAACTGACAACATTATGCAGCAATCGTACATTATTTTCAAACTTTGGATTCCTGTCTTTCTGTTGGAGCAGTGAACTCTACAATCAAACACTACATTTAGCACATTAGCGATTGTTTTCTGTATCTCTACATGGAAGCATAGTCAATCTCCCGATTTAACATTTATTTAATTTACCTTAATTCCACTGTTCATGACTTTGATCTGATTCATTTGGATATATTCAATCGTTTCCAATACTAATACATGTCTATCTGAACATCTACGATAGGCTTTCAATTCGGGTTGTATCATTTTTCTGCTCCTCGATATATTTCTTGACTGCAGCTTCACTGATATGCCCTACAGAAGATATAAAATATCCATTTGACCATAATTTTCCACATCTCGCATAGAATCTCTTCAATTCCGGATAGGCCTTCAACAATTGGATTGCACTCATAGATTTCAATGTTCGAACAACATCACAAGGTGCAGTCGTTACAGGACAGTCCACAAAAATATGTATATGGTCAGGCATGACCTCTAAAGCTTTTATAATATATCCATACGCATCACAAACTTCAGAAAGAATCTTCTTCAAAGTTTCATCCATACCATCACATCTGAACTTTGGACACCATATAATATGATACTGAACTAAATACTTACAATGAGAAGCACGATGATAATTCTCATTTTTCATGATCATTCACATCTTTTAACTGATACTTTTCCTGAATACCTCTACGCATCAAATCCAGAAAAGTAATTGTTTTACCTTCTTCAACCGAATAGATTCTGGCAAGGTTTTCCAGTTCTTTTTTCCATTCATGATGTTAGCATATAAATAGGACTAGTCAAAAAGAGAAAATTTACACCAGTGGTACAATAGAAAGAGGATGATTCAAAAACAAAGGAAGGCAAAAGAAAATGGCAAATAAAAAGAAACAGTTTGATCAAGAATTTAAACAAAATGCAGTCAATTATTGTTTAACACATCCGGAACTAAGTCGTAAAGAATGTGCTAAAAATTTAGGTATTGGAGATAGTACTTTATACAGATGGAAGCAAGAAGCTAAAGCCAATAACAACCAGGCAACATTTAAAGGTTCAGGGAATCTAACAGAGGCTGAGCTTGAAAACAGGCGTTTAAAACGTGAATTAAAGGATACGCAAGATGCTCTTGAAATTCTAAAAAAAGCCATCAGCATTCTGGGAGAATAACACAAGTTCTGTACTGTCTTGTTTCTGAAGAGTCTAAGGTCGACAAAGATTTTTCGGTGACTGGAGTGCTAAGTAAGCTACATTTGTCAAAATCAGGATATTACAATTATCTGCATCGAAAACCAAGCAAGCAATCTATATCTAAGAAAGAGAGAATGCAAGCGATTCAAACTATATATGATGATAATCATCAAATTTATGGTGCACCAAAGATAGCGAAAGAGATGCAAAAGAAAGGCGAAAAAATATCACAAAGAACTGTAGGTGTATATATGCGAGAAATGGGTATCAGAGCTTGTTACATTAAACCATATGTAAAAACAACCTTTGATAGTGATTTTTCAACAAAGCTGCATAACATTTTAAAAAGAGACTTTTCGCCAAGCAAGCCAAATGAGGCATGGTGTACAGATATAACGTATATATTTACCTTGGAAGGATTTGTATACCTTACAAGTGTAATGGATCTATATTCACGAAAAATAATTGCATGGACATTATCAAGAACATTGGAAGTGGAAGAAGTATTGAAATGTATAGAGATGGCTAGAAAGCGGAGAAAAACAGCGAATCCTGTAATTATTCATTCGGATAGAGGAGTACATTATACAAGCAAACTTTATAAAAAATTAGGCTATGTCACATTATATGGTTGATTTTTAATAGAAAATATTGTCTAATAATAGTAGATAAATAGCACTTATAAAAGGAGTGTGACGATATGCCTACTATTAAAGATGCACTTGATATTATCAACAAATTGACTGCCGTAGAGCAGGAAAGTCTTAAAACTATGCTTTTAAGTCCTGCTTTTGTCAAAACTTTAGATATTGAAGAATTTGTAACAAAAGAAAGATTTTCTAATGGTCGTGTATGTCCTTTATGTGGATGTATTCATGTAGTTCGCAATGGTCACAGAAAAGACGGGACACAGAGATATATTTGCAATGATTGTGGCAAGTCCTTTGTAATTGCTACTAACTCTATCGTATCTGGTACAAGGAAAGAACTCGCCGTATGGGAAAAGTACATTGACTGTATGATGAACGGTCTTTCTATTCGTAAGACTGCTGTTGCTTGTGGTATCCATAGAAATACTGCATTCATTTGGAGACATAAGATTTTAGATGCACTCCAGAATATGGCAGATGAAGTTAAACTTGATGGAATTATTGAGGCTGACGAAACTTTTTTCGCAATCTCGTACAAGGGAAATCATAGTAAGAGTAAGTTTTTCACTATGCCTCGTAAAGCACATAAGCGAGGACATTCCACACATATCAGAGGCTTGTCAAAAGAAAAGGTATGTGTTCCTTGTGCGGTAAACAGGAATGGATTGTCAATCTCAAAGATTACAAATACAGGTAGAGTATCTACAAAAGATTTACATCATATTTATGATGGTAGAATTGAAACCGATTCCACACTTGTGACCGACAAGATGAACTCCTATGTAAGATTTACAAATGCCAATGGAATTGAATTGGTGCAACTTAAAACTGGTAAGGCAAAGAAAGGCATCTACAACATTCAGCATATCAATAGTTACCATAGCCAGTTAAAGCGTTTTATGAGAGGTTTTAACGGTGTTTCGACTAAATACCTTAACAACTATCTCGTATGGAATAATCTTGTAAACTATGCCAAAGAAAGCGACACGGAGAAAAGGAACATCTTCTTGACTTTCGTAATGGCAACATTGAAATCTGTGAAATGCAGAGATTTAACAAATAGACCAGCAGTTCCACTGATTGCCTAATTTGAAGTTGCGGAGGTGTTTTAGATGAAAAGGAAATGGCTCATTCCGTGTTTAATAGTGGTAATTGTGATTGCAATTCTTTTTTATACTGGTATTCAAAGGACGCATACTTTCACACTTGCAGAGAGAAACGGAGTTGCATTCAAGTCAGAACAAATACAACCGCTGTTTGAAACTATTAGAGTAAGCGGTGATTGTGATACAGATGTGATATTTACTGATATTGAGACTGGCGAAACATACACGGTAGGATACATTACATCTGGTGTATCAGAAAAAATTAAACTACAAAAAGGTAAGTGGTACACAGTAGAGGGAGCTGGAAATATCACAGTAAGTCCAGTAAACATTAGAATTGAATGAAGAACAACGAATCCCAGTTTGTAGGGATAAAAATAAGGAGAGCGATTTGCTCTCCTTCTAAAAACCGCTATTATCAACTAATTGTTGTGACATAGCCTAATAAAAAAACGACAGAAATAATCCGTGAATTTACGAATTAAGACAAAATTCGTTTTTCTATAAGAAGGTATTTTAGTTCTCATAATTTCAAAATTCAAGTCTTTTTATCAATGTAAACGTTATCTGTTTTATATGACAAATTTTTGTATGTTTTGCATATATGATACATATGTCTCAATTACATAATCGACTTTGTTTTGCGTTTGAATTTTAGAAAAAAGGGCATAAAAAAAGGAAGAATCGATCTTCCTCTTAATGTTCCTTTGTATGATCAAAAGCCATGCCTAGAATGGTTTCAATATGTTCATCATCTAATGAATAGTAGACTGTCTTTCCTTCTTTTCTAGATTTGATGAGTTTAGAAAGGCGTAGTGCCTTTAATTGATGTGATACGGCAGATTTCGTCATATCGAGTACGTTGGCTAAATCCGATACGCACATTTCGCTTTGTTGAAGGGATAATAAAAGCTGAAGGCGTGTACTATCGCCCATGACTTTAAAGAAATCTGATAGGTTCATAATTTCATCAAAGGCCGGCATGTTTTCTTTTACTTCTTGTACTAATTCTGTGTTTTTAGGCTTGCAGTCACAATGTGTACCAATCATATGTTCTCCTTTTTTATTTATTATAGTTGAATGATTGAACAATTGTCAAAAAGTTATTGACATCATGTATGAATCCTATATAATGAAAGTGTAATAAAGTTGAATATATGATCAATTATTCAAGTGTGGAGGAAAATAATATGAAAAAGAGTTATAAGATTGATGTAGATTGTGCAAACTGTGCAAACAAAATGGAAGTAGCTGCTAATAGTACAGAAGGTGTTAAGAGTGCAGTTGTAAACTTCATGATGTTAAAGATGAATGTTGAATTTGAAGATGGAGTTCAACCTAAAGAAGTTATGGCTCGTGTTTTAGAAAATTGTAAAAAAGTTGAAGATGATTGCGAAATTTTCTTTTAATGAAAAGTAAGGTGCGAAAGCATCTCTATTTTTCAATTATTATAGTTGAATGATTGAACAATTAATATTTTTGGAGAGGTAGAGATAAGTATGAACAAGAAACAGAAGAAGATGTTAAAGCGAATTATTGTTGCGAGTATTCTTTTTATTATGATTAAGGTCGCAAAACTACCTGAATATATTGAAATTCCTTTGTTTCTAGTGGCCTATCTAGAAATTGGTTATGATATTCTTCTTAAGGCTTTTAAAGGAATTAGAAATCGTCAGGTATTTGATGAGAATTTTTTGATGGCTGTCGCAACAGTAGGCGCTATTGGTTTGAAATCTTTTGATGAAGCAACAGCTGTTATGTTGTTCTATCAGATTGGGGAATGGTTCCAGAGTTATGCGGTAGGTAAGAGTCGCAAAAACATTACGGAATTAATGGATATTCGTCCGGATTATGCCAATGTTGAAGATGAGGATGGAAATCTTGAACAGGTAGATCCAGATGAAGTTGAAATCGGTACAATCATTGTGGTTAAGCCTGGTGAAAAAGTAGCTATTGATGGAATTGTGGTTGAAGGAAGTTCTACTCTAAATACAGCGGCTTTAACAGGGGAAAGCTTGCCTAGAGAAGTCAGTGAAAATGATAAAGTAATCAGTGGCTGCATCAATATGACTGGCTTATTAAAAATTAAGACAACAAAAGAATTTGGGGAATCCACTGTATCAAAAATTTTGGATTTGGTTGAAAATGCGTCAAGTAAGAAATCTCGTTCAGAAGCGTTTATTTCACGTTTTGCGAGAATTTATACGCCAGTCGTATGTTATAGTGCTTTGGCATTGTTTTTACTTCCACCTGTATTCAATTTGATTATGTCAAATCCTGCTGACTTTGGTACATGGCTATATCGTGCCTTAACATTCTTAGTTATTTCTTGTCCATGTGCATTGGTGATTAGTATTCCTTTGAGTTTTTTTGCCGGAATTGGTGGTGCCAGCAATCAGGGCGTTTTGGTTAAAGGATCCAACTATTTAGAGGCTTTGGCATCCTGTAAATATGTTGTATTTGATAAAACAGGTACAATGACACAAGGTGTATTTGAGGTGGCAGGCATTCATCATGCGACTATTCCAGAAGAGAAATTATTAGAGTATGCGGCAATGGCTGAAAGTTATTCGACGCATCCTATTTCTAAAAGTTTATTAAAGGCGTATGGGAATACAATCGATAAATCTCGTATTGAAAATGTAGAAGAAATAAGTGGTCATGGTGTTAAAGCTGTAATTGATGGAGTGCAAGTACTTGCAGGTAATGATAAATTAATGAAGATGTATAATATTCCTTATCAAGAATGCCATTCTGTAGGAACCATTGTACATATGGCTATTGATGGCAAATATGCAGGTCACATTGTGATTTCGGATATGTTGAAGCCACATGCCAAAGAGGCTATTGAAGCATTAAAGAAGGCTGGCATTAAACAAACAGTCATGTTGACTGGGGATGTAAAAAGTGTGGCAGATAAAGTGGCTTCTGAATTACATATTGATAAAGTGTATTCGGAATTGTTGCCTCAAGATAAGGTGAATAAAGTTGAAGAACTATTATCTTTAAAACAGCCAAAAGAAAATCTTGCCTTTGTTGGAGATGGAATCAATGATGCTCCTGTATTATCAAGAGCCGATATTGGTATTGCGATGGGTGCGTTAGGCAGTGATGCAGCCATTGAGGCGGCAGATATTGTTTTGATGGATGATGATCCATTAAAGATTTCTAAAGCCATTAAGATCGCAAAGAAGTGTATTCATATTGTATATGAGAATATTTATTTTGCGATTGGTATTAAACTCGTTTGTTTGATTTTAGGTGCCATTGGTATTGCGAATATGTGGCTTGCGATTTTTGCGGACGTTGGCGTTATGATCATTGCCGTATTAAATGCGATTCGTGCATTAAATGTTAAAAATTTGTAAGGAAATCTTAGGATTTCCTTATTTTGATATTGTGTTAAATTTGTTTTAGTTGTATCTTTGTCTTGTACGCAGAAAAGGAGATTCGAGATGCAGGAATTAAAACCAATTAAAGAAGGAAAAGTACGTGAGATTTACGACAATAAAGACAACCTTATTATGGTTGCGACAGATCGTATCAGTTGTTTTGATGTAATTCTAAACAATGAGGTGACAAAAAAAGGAACTGTTTTAACGCAGATGTCAAAATTCTGGTTTGACTACACAAGAGATATCTTACCAAACCACATGATTAGTGTGGATACAAAGGATATGCCGGAATATTTCCAACAAGAAAAATTTGAAGGAAAATCAATGTTATGCCGTAAATTGAACATGCTTCCAATCGAATGTATTGTTCGTGGTTACATCACAGGTAGTGGATGGGCTAGCTACCAAGAAACAGGAAAGGTTTGTGGTATTGAACTTCCAGAAGGATTACAAGAATCACAAAAACTTCCAGAACCAATTTATACACCTAGTACAAAGGCTGAAATTGGTGATCATGATGAAAACATTTCTTTTGAACAAAGTATTGCGCACTTAGAAAAACACTTCCCAGGACATGGTGAAGAATATGCAACTAAGATCAAAGATTGTACAATCGCTTTATATAAAAAATGTGCTGAATATGCTTTAAGCAAAGGGATTATTATTGCAGATACAAAATTTGAATTTGGTTTAGACGAAAATGGTAATATCGTTATTGGCGATGAAATGTTAACTCCTGATAGTTCTCGTTTCTGGCCTGCAGATGGATATGAAGCGGGCCATTCGCAACCATCATTTGACAAACAATTTGCGCGTGACTGGCTAAAGGCAAATCCAGGTAATGACTGGACACTTCCTCAAGAGATTGTGGATAAGACTATTGAAAAATATCTTCAAGCTTACACAATGTTGACAGGAAAAACATTATAATTAAGAAATACCCATAAGTTGAATGCTTATGGGTATTTTTTTGAAAACTGTATTTTTTGATGTCTGAATATAGTTGAAAACCGTAAAATATGATATTAATAATCACTTGAAAACCGAAGAACGCTATGTTTAAATGAGAAATAGATATTAGAAAATAATAATTATTGAATATATATGGTGAGGAAAAATATGAAACAAGGTGTATTTATAACATTTGAAGGAAATGATGGATCAGGAAAAACAACCGTATGTAAAGCGGTACAAGAAGAATTGATCAAAATGGGATACGACTGCATTTATACTCGTGAGCCAGGCGGAAGCAAGATTGCTGAATCCATTCGTAATATATTATTAGATGTGAACAATACAGAAATGGATGATCGTACAGAAGCATTATTATATGCGGCAAGTCGTAGACAACATTTAAAAGAAGTTGTTCTTCCAGCATTGGAAAATAAGAAGATCGTATTGTGTGATCGCTTCATTGATTCAAGTTTGGCATACCAAGGAATTGCACGAGGAATAGGTTTAAAAGAAGTATGGGATATCAATCAGTTTGCGATTGATGGATGTATGCCTGAAAAGACTCTATTTTTATCCGTTAGTGTAGAAACGGGTAAAAAACGTATGAATCTTCGTGGCGACTTGAATCGTTTGGACCAAGAAGAAAGTTCATTCCATAAAGCTGTGCGTCAAGGTTATGAAACATTAGTATCCATGTATCCAGAGCGTATTGAAGTGATTGATGCCGAGCCTTGTAAGGAAGAGGTTTTAAAAAGTGCCATGGAATGTGTCTTAAAGGTAATCAAAGAATATGAATAAAGAGTATCTAAAAAAGGCACAGCCAATCGTTTATCAGACATTGTCAAATGCTTTAAAAAATAAAAAAGTTGCGAATGCCTATTTATTTCACGGACCAAAAGGTTCAAGTAAATTAGAAACAGCCATCTTATTTGCCCAAAGTATTGTGTGCGAACATATAGATTTTGATGGTTTTGCGTGTCAAGAATGTGAAAGCTGTAAGCGGATAGAGAATGAAGAATCTTTAGATTACATGATTGTATCGAATGATCGTATTAAAAAGAAAGATATAGTGGATTTACAGGCATTTTTTGAATCAACGAGTGCAGGAAAACAAAATGCCAGAATCTATATTCTAGATCATTATGATAAGGCTACGCCAGATGCTTCAAATAGCTTGTTGAAGTTTTTAGAGGAGCCAAGTGAAGGGATTTATGGTATATTAATTGCGGATGAAAAATCCAATGTATTACCGACTATTCAATCTAGATGTCAGGCTATTTGTTTTAAGCCGGAAAGCTGTGAACACTTGTTGCTTGAAAATACAAGTGAAGAAAACGCAAAGATGTTGGCTGAATCTGGATATACGTATGATAAGGCTATTGAATTGTTGTCTTTGCCTGATTTTGAAGAGTTAAAACAAGTTGCACTTGAATATATTGAGCATGCATCTTCTTTTGCACAAATTGAAAAGATGCAGACAAGTGTATTTGTGAGTAAGTCTGAACGCATGAATAAGGATTGGATACAATTGTGGATTCAATGGGTTTTATTCTATGTAAAAAATGATAGGGTAAATTTACCTTTAGAAAAAAAAGTAAAACTATATTCGATTTTGATTGAGAATATGGATATGTTATATCGACCAGTCGATTTAGGTTTATTTATGGATAAGCTTTATTATGATATTAGGAAGGCTGTGATTTAGTGAATACAGAAGGAAAAGTAACATATAAATATATTGTTTATATTCAGTTTGAAGAATCAAAAAAAGCCTACACTTTCGGGTCAAATGTAAAATACTATACAAATGATATCGTTGTTGTAGAAACGGTACGTGGACAAGAATTAGGAAAGGTTTGTGTCCCTACCGTTGATTTTGATGCTTCCAAAGTAAAAGGAGATATCAAGCCGGTATTGCGTAAGGCAACACCCGAAGATATTAAGTGTAAAGAGGAAAATGTAGAAAGAGCTAAAGAAGCTATGAAGATTTGTCACGAGTGTGTCGCAAATTTGAAGTTGGATATGCATTTGATTAGTTCTGAATATACATTGGATCGTACAAAAGTTATTTTTACATATGTATCTGATGATCGTGTAGATTTTAGACAACTATTGAAAGATCTAGCACAACACTTACATTGTCGTATAGAATTAAGACAAGTGGGTCCAAGAAACAAGGCTAAAATTGTCGGTGGAATTGGAAACTGCGGTATGGAGTGCTGCTGCTCAAGATTCATGTCAGATTTTGATACGGTATCAATCAATATGGCTAAAAACCAGTTGTTGGCATTGAATATTCAAAAGTTGAGTGGACAGTGTGGAAAACTAATGTGTTGTTTACGTTTTGAAAATGAAGAATATACAAGAATGCGCAAGGATTTGCCAAAAATCAATTCAACTGTGGCATATAAAGACAAGAAGTATCGTATTTCAAGTATGAACGTTCTTCAAAAACAGGCTAAGTTAGAGAACAAAGAAGAAGTCTTGTTTGTGGATTTCAAAGAATTGTGGCCAGACAAGGAATTAAATAATGATTAGACAGAAGAGTTTTGAATCGGATGTTTCCACATTGTATTTGGTTCCTACACCTATTGGAAACTTGCAGGAAATGACACCTAGAGCTTTGGATATTTTAAAAGAAGTGAGTGTCATTGCGGCTGAGGATACGCGTAACACAAAAAAACTTTTAATGGCATATGGAATTGATACAATGTTGATGTCGCATCATGAACATAATCAACAGGTCAGTATTCCTAAAATCATTGAACGATTAGAAAATGGCGAAAATGTTGCGGTAGTTTCCGATGCAGGCTACCCTTTGGTTTCAGATCCAGGACAGAAATTAGTTCAAGAAACCATTTCGCATGGATTTAATGTAGTTTCTGTTTCAGGTGCCAACGCAGCTATGAATGCATTGGTTGCGAGTGGATTGAGTTGTTATCACTATTTGTTCTATGGCTTTTTAGACAATAAGAGTTCAAAAAGAAAGAAACAGCTAGAAGAAATCAAAACAATTCCTTATACAACTATTTTCTATGAAGCACCTCATCGTATTGAGGATACTTTACAAGATATGTTGGAAGTATTGGGAAATCGTCAAATGTGTTTAGCTAGAGAACTTACAAAAGTGCATGAAGAATATATTCGTGGAACGATTGAAGAAGTGTTAGAGGTAGCGGCTACTTGTAAAGGTGAAATGGTTATTGTCATGGATGGCTTTAAACAAGATGACGTTGTATTTGATATGTATACAGCCATTACGAAAGTGGATGAATATATTGAATCTGGAATGCGTACAAAAGAAGCTATTGGTTTAGTTGCTAAAGAAATGGCTTGCAAAAAGAATGAATTATATGAAGCTTATCATAAAAGATAGGCTTTTTTCTTTTATATAAAACAAATTATATTGTTACAGAAATTAAATGAAAAAGTAATTTAAATAGTTAACATAAATATTATAATGATTTACATAAAAGAGAAGAGGAAGAATTATGAATAAGAGAAGTGTATGTGCCCTAGGTATGGCATTTGTACTTGCAGGATGTTCTGCAGGTGGATCAGGTTCTGGTAAAGAACAAACATTAACAGTTGGATTGTTTACAGAAATGAATGGAGATTTTTCTCCTATGTATTATCAAACGGTAAACGATCACAATGTAGTTAACTTGGTATATCAAGGATTATTGGCATATGACAAGGATGCCAATTTAGTTCCAGAATTAGCAGAGGAACTACCTACTATTAGTGATGATGGAACAACAATGACATTTAAATTGAAGAAAGGTGTTAAATTCAGTGATGGATCTAAATTTACTTCAAAAGATGTAAAGGCAACGTTTAGCGTTATGGCCGATCCAAGCTATACAGGACGTTTTTCAAGTAATGTTGATTTCTTAAATGGATATAGCGAATATCATGATGGAGATGCCAAAGATGTCTCAGGTATTGAAACACCGGATGATTATACCGTTGTATTCCGCATGTCTAAACCAAAAATCGATGCAGAATCGACTTTGGGAACACAAAAAATTTGTAGTGCAAAAACATTGAAGTATAAGAAGGGAAAAACTTCGAATGTTGAAAAGAACAATAGTAATCCTATTGGAACAGGTCCTTATAAATTAAGGCTATGTCACATTATATGGTTGAT
>QFCE01002894.1_pt1 | contig 79247 bp, 77 predicted proteins | sample 5346091 | NCBI WGS metagenome assembly QFCE01 (sample SAMN09062252, study PRJNA434731) | Human gut metagenome, whole genome shotgun sequencing project. | isolation source: stool timepoint A chromium assembly | host: Homo sapiens | collected 2015
GGCAGGGGAGCTTCCCGGACAGGTGGTCCAGCAGCCCCTTATCCCGGGCCCCGGGGGAGAGGATGACCTCCCGGGGGGCAAACCGGGCCAGCTCATTGACCGCGTGGTCCACCCAGCCCTCCGGGGCAAAGAAGGTGAGGAAGACCTCCCCCGTGGAGATATCCCCAAAGCACAGCCCCGTCCCCTGCACCCCCACATAGAGGGAGGCCAGGAAGTTGTTTCTTCCCTCCTCCAGCATGTTCTCCTCTATGAGGGTGCCGGGGGTAACCACCCGGATGATCTCCCGGTCCACCAGGCCCTTGGCCTGGGCGGGGTCCTCGGTCTGCTCACAGATGGCCACCTTGTAGCCCTTGGCGATGAGGCGGGCAATGTATGCCTCGGCGGAGTGGTAGGGCACCCCGCACATGGGGGTGCGCTCCTCGGGGGGCTTGTTCCGGTCCCGGGTGGTGAGGGTGAGGTTCAGCTCCGCCGCGGCGGTTTTGGCATCCTCGTCAAACATCTCATAGAAATCCCCCAGACGGAAGAAGAGGAGGCAGTCGGGGTGCTGGTCCTTGATGGCCAGGTACTGTCGTTTCATGGGGGTGAGTTCTGCCATAGTATCACACTTTCTTGATCCTTCAGATTCTGTCTGGGGGTTTTTCCCGCGCTGGCGGGGCGTTTTTTCAGCGCCGTTGGAACGGGCGGGAACTTGGCCCTCCCGGGCGGGGCACCCTTGTGGTTTTGTCCCCACGCCGTTGGAACGGCAGGGAACCTTGGCCTGCCCGGCCGGGGCCCCATTTCTTGGGAAGAAATGGGGGAAAGAACCCCCGGGGGAGGAGGTTCCTCCCCCGGGACCCCCTTCTCTGGTGGGATTGTGTGGGGGAGGCTGTACCTCTGACGGGATACCTGGCCTGCGGCCCTCACAGCGAAAGGCTCGTAACGGCCCGCCCACCGGCTGGGCGGGCTGGGGGCGTGGACAAGTACCCTTTGGGAAAAGGAGGAGAAAAACCATTCTGTTTCCCACTTTTTCCTCCCGTCAACGAACCACCTCTCCCGCCCGCCCGAGCTGGTGGGCGGGCCATGAGGCGTTGGTCTTGGAGGCCGCAGGCCAGGCCCCTACCTGACGGAACCACCTTCCCCCGTTCCTCTCACCAGAGAATGGGGTTCCAAGGGGAAGGAACCTCCTTCCCCTTGGTGTTCTTTCCCCTATTTCTTCAAAGAAATAGGGCCCCGGCTGGGAAGCCAAGGTTCCCGCCCGTTCCAACGGCGTGGGGAGGCACTCCCTCACCCCTCCACCACGTCTCCAAACAGAGCCCAGGTGGAGGCCTCCGTAATCCGCGCGTTCTGCCAGGTCCCGATACACCCCGGGTCCCCCGCCAGATGGACCAGCCGCCCCCCGTCCGTCCGGGCGGTGAGGCGTCCGTCGGTCCCCTGGCCGTCCACCAGACAGCGGTAAACGCCCCCCACGTACCTCTGATGCTTTTCCCAGGAAATCTCATTCTGCCGCTGGAGCAGCCGCTGGAAATTGGCGCTCTTCTGCTCCTTGGGCATGGGGTCGGGCATCCTCTCCGCCGGGGTGCCCCGGCGGGGGGAGAAGAGGAAGGTGAACAGGGCGTCATACCGGACGGTCTCAATAAGACTCATGGTCTGCTCAAACTCCTCCTGGGTTTCCCCGGGAAATCCCACAATCACATCGGAGGTGAGGACGATCTCTGGAATTCGGGCCCGGAGCTCGTCCACCAGGGAGAGGTAGTGCTCCCGGGTATACCCCCGGTGCATGGCCTGGAGCACCCGGCTGCTGCCCGACTGGAAGGGGAGGTGGAGCACCGGGGCCACCTTTTCACAGGCGGCCATGGTGTCAAAAAGCCGCGCCCCGGCGTCCTTGGGGTGGCTGGTCATAAACCGGATGAGAAACTCCCCGGGGATGGCGTTCACCTGCTCCAGCAGCCAGGCAAAGTCCACCCCCAGTCCCAGGTCCTTGCCGTAGGAGTTGACATTCTGCCCCAGCAGGGTGATGTCCTGGTACCCCGCCTGGGCCAGCTCACGGACCTCCGCCAGGATGTCCTCCGGCCGGCGGCTGCGCTCCCGGCCCCGGACGTAGGGGACGATGCAGTAGGTACAGAAGTTGTTGCAACCGTACATGATGGACACCCAGGCCTTCTGCCGGTTCTGCCGGACCACCGGGATGCCTTCGGCCACTGCCCCGGGCACATCCTCGGTGGCAAAGACCCGCTTGCCGCTGGTGAGCCGGTCCAGCAGCAGCTGGGGAAACTGCCACAGCAGCTGGGGGCCAAAGACCAGGTCCACATGGGGAAAGGACTGGCGCAGCCGCTGGGCCACATGGTCCTGCCGGGCCATGCAGCCGCACAGACAGATCACCTGCTCCGGATGCCGGCGCTTGGTGTGGGTCAGGGCCCCCACGTTGCCGAACACCCGCTGCTCGGCGTGCTCCCGGATGGCGCAGGTGTTCAGCAATACCAGGTCCGCCCCCTCCTCCGTGGGGGAGAAGGCGTAGCCCATCCGGGCCAGGTACCCCCGCAGGCGCTCGGAGTCCGCTTCATTCTGCTGACATCCATAGGTGTCTACATAGGCCAGTTTCTGGCCGGGGCGCTGGTCCAGCAGGGCACGAATCTGGTCACACAGGGCCAGCTGGCGGGCGATCTCCGCCGGGGCAATGGTCAGGGTCTGTCTCAAGATGGGTTCCTCCGGGTAGTTGAATTTGGGGATAGGGGATACTTACTTATAAAAATACAGTGTGTAGTATAGCACAATTCGACGGATTTTTCAAGGAAAACAGCCCCTTCCCCCGGGAGAATCCAAACATCTTCCAGGGGGATGACAAAAACAGCGGGCAGGGGGTACGTCCTGCCCGCTGTTTTCGCGGTTGTCTCTATGGCCCCGGCCCGGGCCGGAGGCCCTTGGTTCAGGGCATCGGGATTTCGACGCCGCCCACCACAAAGGCGGCAATCTCCTCCACAGGGATGGTTTGCGCGAAGGTTCCGCCCCGGGTACAGACCTCCTTGCCATCCTGGGGCGCCATACTGCCGCCGGTGCTGCCGGTGCCATCGGAGAGGGAGAGCACCGTACCGTCGGTCCGCTTGAGCCCATGGGGCAGGTCAAACCTGGCCCACTGTTCCTCCTGGGCCTGGGTCATCTGACCGGTGCCGGAGGCCACAGGCTCCGCCTGCTGGTCCACGGTGTACCGCAGATAGTAGCCGATGGGGGAGACCACCAGGGCGTCGATGGTGGCGGTCATTCCGTTCCACTCCAGGGTCTGACCCACCGGCAGCCGCACCGACAGGTCCCCCGCCTTCAGCTGGAACTTCAGATTCCAGGTCCCCTCCGCCAGGACCTGGGACGCGGTCTCCCGATCGCCCACGGTACGCAGGTCCTGGAGGGTGATCTTCACCGTGCCGCCGGCCTGGGCCTGTTCATGGTAAGACATGGTCTCCACATACTGGATGGCGGCATCGGTGGGGTCGGCGTCATAGAAATAGCTGCTGCCGTGGGCCCCGGTGGTGTTCCGGCCAATGGTGCTGTCCGCGCTGTCCCAGGTCAGGTTCAGCCTGCCCTCCCCTTGGGGAATCTCCTCCACGGAGAAGGCGGTCCCGTCCTCCCGGGCGATGGAATAGGTCATCAGATAGTTGTAGCCATCAAACAGGATGGCCTCCGCGGTGACGGTCACGCCGTTGTCCGTGTCGCTGGCGCCGATGGGATAGCCGATCTGGTCCATCACCTGGGTGTCCGCCGTGGGGCCGAAGACGCCGGCAAAGGCCTGGGCTACGGTTTTCAGCCCCCCTGTGGCCCCGGCCCCCACCGCCAGCACCAGGGCCGCGGCCACTGCCACCGCCGCGATCCGGGGCTTCCAATGGGTCCGGCGGGCCGGGCCGGGCTCCGCCTGCTGCGCCAGGCTTTGGCGCAGGTTTCTGGTCATCCGTGCCTTGGCAACCTGGGAAAAGCAGAGCTCGTCCATCGCCTGGCGGTAGTCCGCTTCTTCACGATATTTCATGTGCATAGTCGTCTCCTTTCAGCAGTGCCCGCAGCTTGCTCCGGCCGCGGCTCAGGTAGGTGTTCACCGACGCCTCACTCTGGCCCAGCAGCCCGCCGATCTCCCGGGCAGAATAGCCTTCATAATAATACAGATAGATCACCTGCCGGTATTTCACCGGCAGGGCCATGACCGCCTCCAGCACGTAGGACGCCGGCGCCTCCGGGGCGGGGGGCTCCGCCACCAGCTCCAGCCCCACGGTCCGCTGCCGGTGGGCGCTGCGCAGCAGGTCCTTGCACGCATTCACTGCGGTGCGGATGATCCACGCCTTCTCATGGTCCCGGCTCTCAAAGACCTGCCCGCTGGTCAGGCACTTGAGAAAGACGGTCTGGCAGATGTCCTCCGCGTCCTGAGCCGAGTGCAAATAGGTGTAAGAAAGCCGCAGGATCAGATCGGAATAGGTGTTTACCAACCGTTCGGCCTGCTCCTCGTCCACTTGTCTCACGGTCCTCATCTCCTTTCCAAACCAGCCCGTCGGCTGTGTCAGCAACGTCGCTTCACCTACAATACGAATGAAGGGCGGGAAACCTGACAGGTTAATTCAAAAAATTTTTTCGAAACATCCGCGGCCGCTCTCCGCCCGGCGGACCGGCAAAAAAGCGCCGCGGCAGAAGCTTCTTCTGCCGCGGCGGGAAGGATTGATTATTCATTGTTTTCAGGGGATTTTTCTGGTCCCGGCTTCTCCTCCCTCTCCGCAGATACCTTGTCTCCTGTTCCTTTGGACAGGATCAGGCCGGTGCAGAACACCACAACAGCGCAGAGATAGAGTAAAAGGAAAATGATTACATCCTCCTTCTTCGGCGCAAGGATGGTTCCAAATATCGCCTCACCAACGAGCCCTCCCCCTAAGGCAACAATAAAGCCTGCCAGAAGAGAGCGCCAAACAATACCTGCGTCTTTTCTCATAGTGTGTAGCAAACCTCACGTTTCTCTTTTTGTTCATGATACACATTTAGAAACAATTCGTCAATGCTTTTATATCCCATTTTAACAAATCATTGGGGTTTCATGTTTACAGACTTCTCGTGGTTCGGTCTGTTTCCCTCTTCCTACGAAATCGCCTCTCCGCCCACGGTATAGCCGTCCCAGTGGCCGGATGGGTTCTGGCGGGCGGTGCAGTGGGTGAACCAGTAGGCGCCGGTGCCGCTTCTCCATTTCTGGGCGGTGAAGGTGAGCGCCCCGGAAGGGTTCTCCTCCGCAAGGGAGAGGAAGAGGCCGTCGTCCCACTCCACTCGCTCTCGGTCGATGTATCCCTGGTCCGCCAGGGCCTCCCAGGTGCCGGTCAGAACAGGGCAGTCCCGCTGCCAGCTCAGGGCCACCCCCACCGCTCCCTGTTCGGCGGGGGACAGGCGGGTTTGAGAGAGGTCCAGGCCCAGCTGCGCCACCCCGTCGTTGAGGGCGGGGTCCGTCGCCCACAGGTCCTCCAGCACCTGAAGGTACAAAGCGCACAGGTCGTCAAAGCCCGACGCCTCCACCAGGATACCGGTTACCTCCCCCAGCCGGGCGGGGAAGGTCTCCTCCACAGTGCCGCCATACCCCACCTGAATCCGGTCCCCCGGACGGATGGCGCCTTGGTCCGGGTCCTGGTAGGCCACGGGGCACTGGCCCAGGGAGACCGCATAGACATCACTTTCCCCCGCCCCCTCCTCCAGGCTGGCCACCAGAAGCTGCGCCCCCTCCACCGCTGCCACCCGGCCGGTGAGGCAGGCCTCGGACGCCGGCAGGCGGGGGTTCTCCTTGTCCGGCGCTTCCCCGCAGGCGGCCAGCAGGCCCAAAAGCAGGAACAGGGTCAGCCCCAGCAAACAGGATCGTCTCATGGGAAATTCCTCCTTTCCACGCCGCGTTTCATATATAACAATGGGTAGGGATTTCCTTGTTCATCCCGCTCTGTTCTTTTATAAACTGTAAATCCCATATGTTCATAGAACCCTTTTGCAAGAGGGTTTTGTTCGTTCACCGCCAAATCATGGACGGAATATTGCTCGATTCCATATTGAAGCAGCGCCTTTCCAGCCCCTTTCCCCCTTTCCTCGTCCGCAACGAAAAGCATTTCCAGGTGTTGTTCTGCAATTCCCATAAAGCCAATGGGACCTTGATTTTCATGGTTTAGAACGAGTAAATGCGGTACTTCGCTCAGGGCTTGCGGCACATACTTTTTTATGTTTTCTATTTCATTTTCTGATAGAAACAGGTGGGTCGCTCTCACGGAACTCTCCCATACTTCCAGTAATTGTTTGATCAGCAATGGCGTTCTGTCTGCTACCTCAATCACTTTCATCTTAACTCCGTCCTCCGTAAACAACAGTTTGTTTTTAATCGCATGATAGCATGATGCTTCCATCCTGTCATCTTTTTTCTGCTTTTGTGACAAAGCAAATTCCAACACGTTTTAAGGGAAACAAGCGGAAATGAAATACTGTATTGTAGGAAAGAAAACATGGGGTTTGTTCATAAGACGTCGCCGGTGGTCCCTTGGTTCCCCCACCCGGCCAGATTTCAGGGGCAGGCCCTGGGGAAAACAGGCCGGGGCGGGGGAGAGAACGTTGACTATTTCCCTGGCCACGTGCTATACTAAGATATTGTATCCCATGTTTGCCATTCCAAAAACCAAAGAGAAGGAGAACCCTTATGCGCGCAGTGGTAACCAGAGTATCCTCCGCCTCTGTCTCCATTGACGGGGCCACCGTGGGGGCCATCGGCACCGGCTTTCTGGTGCTGCTGGGCATCGGCCCCAACGACACCCAGGCCCAGGCGGAAAAGCTGGCCGATAAAATCTGCGGCCTGCGGGTCTTTGCCGACGAGGCAGGGAAGATGAATTTGAACCTGGCCGCCGTGGGCGGGGCCCTGCTGGTGGTCTCCCAGTTCACCCTGTACGCCGATATCAAGAGCCGCCGGCCCGGGTTCACCAAGGCCGCGCCCCCGGCGGTGGCCATTCCCCTGTATGAGACCTTTCTGGACCTGTGCCGGGCCCGGGGCTTCCAGGTGGAGCACGGGGCGTTCGGCGCGGACATGGCGGTGCAGTCGGTGAACGACGGCCCCGTCACCATCTGGATGGACACCGAGACCCTGTGACGCCGGCCCCATGGGCCCGGCTCTGTTTTTATCAATTCTTCCCCCTTGGGGGACAACGAGGTGACTTATGCTGCAAATCAAACGTATGCCCGTGGGCCAGATCGGCACCAACTGCTACCTGCTGGAGGACACCGACGCCAAGCTCTGCGCCGTCATTGATCCCGGCGACCAGCCGGAGGACATTGACCGGGAGATCCGCAAGGCGGGCCTCACCCTCACCATGATTCTCATCACCCACGGCCACTTTGACCACGTGCTGGGGGTCCCCGGCCTGCTGGAGAAGTGGCCGGGCATCCCCGTCTACGTCCACGAGAAGGAGGTCAACTGGGCCGGGGCAGGGGACCAGTACATGCTCCTGGCCCCGGTGGAGGGCATCCACACCGTGAAGGAGGGGGACACCATCCCCTTCGGCGGCGCCACCATCCAGGTGCTCCACACCCCCGGCCACTCCCCCGGGTCGGTGACTTACCGGGTGGGGGACGTCCTCTTCTGCGGGGACACCCTCTTTGCCGGCTCCTGTGGGCGCACGGACTTTGTGGGGGGGAGCTATCCCCAGATTCTGAAGTCCCTGAAGCGGCTGGTCTCCCTGGAGGGCAACCTCCGGGTGTGCCCCGGCCATGAGGGGACCTCCAGCCTGGACGTGGAGCGGGCCCACAACCCCTTTGTCCGGGAAGCCCTGCGATGAACCTGTTCTTTGCCGGCCACCAGGAGAAATACGCGGTGGAGCAGACCCTGCTCACCCTCTTTCCCCAGGAGCGGCCGGTCTATCCAGATACGCCCCCGGGGGGAGACAACGAACTGGTGCTCTCCTTTTCCCGGGGAAGCCAGTGGTGCACCGCCCGGGCGGTGCTGCGCCGGGGGGGGAAGACCTACGTCCGCCAATGCCGGGTGGCTGCCGCCGAACTGCCGGCGGAGGACCCAGTGGTATCCACCCGGCTCACCCGCCGGACCCTCCAGCGGGCCTTTTACCTGGCCGCGGTGGACTGCCTGGGGACAGAGCCCCCCTGGGGGATGCTCTCCGGGGTCCGCCCGGTGAAGCTCCCCACCCGGGCCATGGAGGCCGGGGCCTCTCCCCGCCAGGCGGAGGCCATGCTGCGGGACCAATACCGGGTCTCCCCCCTGCGCCGGCAGCTGGCCATGGACTGCGCCCAGGCCAGCCTGGCGGTGAAACGGGACCTGAAGCCCCAGGAGATTTCCCTGTATGTGGGCATTCCCTTTTGTCCCACCCGGTGCGCCTACTGCTCCTTCATCTCCGCCTCGGGGTCAGCCAACCGGCTGATCCCCGACTACTTGGATGCCCTGCTGGCGGAGATTGACGCCGCCGGCGCCGCGGCCCGGCGGGCGGGGAAGACCGTCCGGTCGGTCTATCTGGGCGGGGGGACCCCCACCACCCTGGAGGCCCCTCAGCTGGCCGAGCTGCTGGACCGGCTCCGCCGGGCTTTCCAGCTGGCGCCGGGCACGGAGTGCACCGTGGAGGCCGGCCGGCCGGACACCATCACCCGGGAAAAGCTCATCGCCATCCGGGAGGGCGGCGGCAACCGGATCTCCGTCAACCCCCAGACCATGTCCGACCCTGTCCTGGCAGCCATCGGCCGCAGCCACCGGGCCCAGGATATCCGCCGGGCCTATGCCCTGGCCCGGGAGACCGGTGTGGGAGCGGTCAACATGGACCTGATCGCCGGCCTGCCGGCGGACACCCCGGCGGGATTCCGCCGGACGGTGGAGGAGGTCCTGGCCATGGCCCCGGAAAACATCACCGTGCACACTCTGGCCCTAAAAAAGGGGGCCCGCCTGCGCCAGGAGGAGACCCCCCTGCCCTCTGGGACAGATGTGGCCGCCATGCTGGACTTCGCCTGGGCGGCCCTGCGCCAGGCCGGTTATCTGCCCTACTATTTGTACCGGCAGAAATTCATGTCGGGGTCCTTTGAAAACGTGGGCTGGTGCAAACCTGGCTTCGTCAATGTCTATAACATCTGTATGATGGAGGAACTCCACACCGTGCTCTCCCTGGGCGCGGGAGGCGTCACCAAGCTGGTGGAAGGCGGCGTGGTCCGCCGGCTGGCCAACCCCAAATATCCCCAGGAGTACCTGCGGAACATGGGCGCCATTCAGGCGGAAAAGGCCGCCTTTTCCTGGTAAGACCCCATCAAACCGGCAACTTTTTTTCCTGTTTTCCACGTTTTGTGACTTTGTTCCTTGACGTGCCTGGAAGGAGGCATTAAAATGTCCTATCAGCTGCAAGAGATCAACCGCCGCATCGACCAGGATGTGAAGGGGTTTTTGGAGGAATGCGACGCCCAGTACGCCCAGAAGGTCAGCCAGGCCGCCGACGCCATTTTGACCAACCTCCCCCACAGCCCCATCGTCCTGCTCTCCGGCCCCTCCGGGTCGGGCAAGACCACCACCGCCCTGAAGATTGAGGAGGAGCTGGAAAAGCGGGGGGTGCTCTCCCACACCATCTCCATGGACAACTACTTCAAAACCCTGGACCCCAAAACCGCCCCCCGGACGGCCGACGGGCTGGTGGACTTTGAGTCCCCCAAGTGTATGGACATGGACCTGCTCAATTCCCACTTTGCCAAGCTCTCCAAGGGGGAGACCATTGTGGTGCCCAAGTTTGAGTTTGCCCGCCAGATGCGCAATGACCACCTGGGGACTCCTCTCCGCCTGAAGAAAAATGAAATCGCCATTTTCGAGGGGATTCACGCCCTCAACGACGAGTGCGCCGGACGAAATCCCGCCGCCACCTGCCTGTATATCTCCGCCCGGTCCGACGTGCTGGAGGGGGAGGACCTGCGGTTCAAGGGCACCTGGATGCGCTTGACCCGCCGGGCGGTCCGGGACTATAACTTCCGGGGCACCGGGGTGGGGGAAACCATGGACATGTGGGCCAATGTCCGGCGGGGGGAGAAGCTGTACATCTCTCCCTTCAAACACCGGGCCAACTACATCTTTGACTCCTCTTTGCCCTATGAGGTGTCGGTGATGAAGCACTACGCCATGCCCCTGCTGGAGGCCGTGCCCCAAGAGAACGTCCGGCGGCGGGAGCTGCTGGACCTGATCCACGGCTTTGAACATTTCCTGCCCATTGACCCCGCCCTGGTGCCTCCGGCTTCTTTACTCCGGGAGTTCATCGGCGGCGGCATCTACGACTATACCTGAGCGCACCCCGGGCGGCCGACGCCCGTTTATATCAACATCCAAAGGAAAGGAAGTCTTTCTATCATGTCTGAAGAATGTACCCATGACTGCAGCACCTGCGGCTCCAGCTGTGAGCACGTGGACGCCAAAGACCTCATTGCACCGCTGAACAAGGACTCTTCCATCAAGCACGTCTACGCCATCATGTCCGGCAAGGGCGGCGTGGGCAAGAGCTCCACCACCGCCTCCCTGGCCACCGCCATGGCCAAGCGGGGTTATAAAGTGGGCATCATGGACGCCGACATCACCGGCCCCTCCATCCCCACCGCCTTCGGCCTGGACACCCGCGCCGTAGGGGACGGGGAGAGCATCTTCCCCGAACTCACCCCCGGGGGCATCAAGATCATCTCCCTGAACCTGCTGCTGGAGAACAAAGGAGACCCGGTGGTCTGGCGGGGCAGCCTGCTGGGCGGCGTGGTCAAACAGTTCTGGACCGACGTGCGCTGGGGCGAGCTGGACTATCTGTTCATTGACATGCCCCCCGGAACGGGCGATGTGCCCCTGACCGTCTTCCAGTCCATCCCCGTGGACGGGATCGTGGTGGTCACCTCTCCCCAGGACCTGGTCTCCCTCATCGTCACCAAGGCGGTCCGCATGGCCGAGATGATGAACAAGCCCATCCTGGGCGTGGTGGAGAATTACAGTTATTTCCAGTGCCCCAACTGCGGGGAGAAGCACGATATCTTCGGCAAGAGCAACTTAGAGCAGGTGGCCGCCGAGCTGCAGGTCAAGGTGCTGGCCCAGATCCCCATGGACCCCGCCATGGCCGCCGCCATGGACCAGGGCGCCATGGAGACCATGGAGCACAACTACCTGGAGCCTGTGGCTGACGCCATTCTGGCCCACGAGCAGGGATAAGCAGACAACCGCGCCGGCGGGGTGAGAAAACTCGCCCCGCCGGCGTTTTCACAGAAAGAGAGGACCGCCTATGAAACTCATTTCCTGGAACGTCAACGGCCTGCGGGCCTGCCTGAAAAAAGACTTTATGGCCTCCTTCACAGCCCTGGACGCGGATATCTTCTGCCTGCAGGAGACCAAGCTCCAGCACCACGCAGGGCAGGTGGAGCTGGAACTGCCGGGGTATCACCAGTTTTGGAACAGCGCCGAGAAAAAGGGCTATTCCGGGGTGGCGGTCTTTACCAGGGCCGAGCCCCTGTCGGTGACCTACGGCCTGGGACTGGAGGAGCACGACCACGAGGGCCGGGTGATCACCGCGGAATACCCCGGGTTTTACCTGGTCTGCTGCTACACCCCCAATGCCCAGAACGAGCTCAAGCGCCTGGACTACCGGATGACCTGGGAGGACGCCTTTCGGGCCTATCTCCAGGCCCTGGACGAGAAAAAGCCTGTGATCCTCTGTGGCGACCTGAACGTGGCCCACCAGGAGATCGACCTGAAAAACCCCAAGACCAACCGGCGCAACGCCGGCTTCACCGACGAGGAGCGGGGGAAGATGACCCAGCTGCTCTCCGCCGGTTTCACCGACACCTTCCGGGCCAAGTATCCCGACGCAGAGGGGGCCTACTCCTGGTGGAGCTACCGCTTCCACGCCCGGGAGAAGAACGCCGGGTGGCGGATCGACTACTTCATCGTCTCAGACCGCCTGATGCCCCAGGTGCGGGAGGCCGCCATCCACAGCGAGATCTACGGCAGTGACCACTGCCCGGTGGAGCTGGTGCTGGACCTATAAATTTTATATGGATAGAAAGCGGGAACCGGCGCATGCCGGTTCCCGTTTTTCGTCACCGTATTAAAACAAAAACCAAGTAATCTCTTGGGACAGGACAGAAAAGGGAGCGATCAACGTCATCTGAACCACACTCCACTCTTGTCCCCATAGGAGCAGGCAGGTTGCGGCAACCGGCAAACACCCCAAAACCAGATCCCGGACCCGCCAGCGTTTTTTGACCACACAGCGAATCATATACACCAGGCACAAGAGACCAAAGATACCACTTAAAATCCATAGAATCGCAAAAAACAAATTCATGCCATGGTACACATTATCCTGGTAATATCTCCCCTCCATCCAAAACACAGCACTGATGCACACGAGTAAACCGAGACAAGATAGCAGGTAACCTTTTTGTGGTAGGGTCATGGTTTGCACCGCCTTTCACGCTTATTGAAAAAGTGAACATCTATTTTTTCTTTTTCCCTCTTAATCCTATTAGATTTTTTCCCAAAATGCAACACATTCTCTCGCTTTTTCCCGCTGTATCTCTATGATCTGGACTCCACTCAGACTCCCTTCTATCTTATTTATGTCTTGCCAACGACAATTTTTTGCCGTCCCATCAAAAATTTTTTATTTTTTTCTGCCTGCCGCCCTTTCTCCCATGAATACGAAAATTCTGTCCAATGAAAAAAGCCCCTTTATCGGTGTTGGAGAACCTGGAAGAAGCCATAAAAACACCGGGGCGCACAAAAAACTTGCGCGCCCCGGTGTGTCTCTTCTTATGGTGTTTTGGGTCGTGTCACGTGGTCAAAAACAGCGATACATAGAACATGAGCTGCTCTAACTGCGCCTGGAATAATCGTTCTGCCCCTAAAAGCACCAGAAATACCGGCACTGCTGTGGCTGCTGACAGAGTAAAACGCTTTTTCCTTGGGAATGGGACTTTCTCTTTTCCCCGCGCTTCCAGACGTGCCCCTACAATAAATTGCAGCAGACAAAAGACCAGGCAGGGAATGGCACACAAGATGCCATAGTATTGTACATGGTAATTAAACCACCAAGAACTCAACCGGGGTTCCGGTGGGAACAAAGAGAGGACGAGAAAGAACAGATAGCTGATGGCGATGCCGTTCTTTACAAGGTCCATTATTCGGTAAAGGGTCATACTAACACCTCTTACATCACTTTACTCCACTAAAATCACTTTGTTAACAAATCCTATGAGCCTCAAATTGGAGCTCTGATCTTACGCCTCCCTTCAAATGAAAGAACGAATACCATTGAATCTTGTTACATACGCTCTGTAACCATTTGTGAATGCTGACTCATGATAATTCTGCTAAACTGGACACAGAAGGGAACCACACTGCGGTTCCCCCCTTTTCATGCCCCTTTCTTGTACCCGGGGAAGCCAAAGCGGTCACAGCCAGTTCTTCTTCTTAAAATGCCGCAGCAGCGCCACCACGATGACCACACTGACCACGATGGCCACTGGATAGCCGTATTTCCAGGTGAGCTCCGGCATGCCCACAAAATTCATGCCATACCATCCGGTGAGCAGGGTAAGGGGGAGAAAGACCACGGTCACCACGGTAAAGAGCTTCATCAGCTGATTCTGCTGGATGGACAGTTGGGACTGGTAGGCCTCCCGCATCTGACTGACGATGTCCTGGAGATTGCGCACCGCCCCCAGGTAGCGGTCCATCCGGCTGCCCAGAATCACCATGCGCCGGCGGACCGGCCGGGTGAGAAGCTGGTTCTCATTGGCCGCCAGCTCATCCAAAATGGCGGAGAGCTGCTCATAGTATCGTTTCAGCCGGAGCAGTTCCCGCCGCCAAGCGATGATCCGGTGGAGGACATCCTTTTTCGTGGCCTGGGTCCCGGAGAGGATATGGGCCTCGGCCTCGTTCACCGCCCCCTCAAACCGGTCCAGATAGTCCATATCCCCCTTCAGCAGGCGCAGAAAAAACCGGGACAGCGCCTGTTCCGCCGGGAGGTCTCCTCCCTCCTGCTCCAAAATCTCCCCCATAATCCCCTGGACACAGGTCTCCGCCGGCTGGCTTTCACAGAAGAAAAAAAGCGCTTCTTGGGTCACATAGACCAAAATTTTGGCCGTTTCGGTCCGGTCGCTGTGGATGTCATACCAGTCAAAGGCCAGCAGATCAAAATCTTCAAAACTCTCAAAGCTCTCGCTCTGCCCCTCGTGAAGATAGTGCAGCCGCTTTGGGTCCAAATAGGGCGCCGCCTCCTCCATGCGGTGGAAGGGGAGTACCAGATGGGTCATGGGAAATCCCTCTTTTCTTAGATTGTGCCTTCATTATACCCCATCCAGAGGCATAAGAAAATATAAAAAAGCCGGGACACACAGCTTCTTGTGTGTCCCGGCTTGGTTTCTTTCCAGCCGTCTGTTCAAAACTCTTGGTATGATGGGCAAGCAGCCTCCGCCGTTATTCCTCTTCCTCAGGCTCCTCCTCCACTCTCGTCACCGCAATGGACAAGTCGTCCAGCTGCTTCTCGTCCACCACGTCCGGGCAGTTCATCATGAGGTCGGAGGCATTCTGGACCTTGGGGAAGGCGATGACATCCCGGATCGAGGAGGCCCCGGTCATGAGCATCACCAGCCGGTCCAGGCCGTAGGCCAGGCCGCCGTGGGGGGGCGCGCCGTACTGGAAGGCATTCACCAGGTGGCCGAACCGCTCCTGGATGTCCTCGTCAGAGATTCCCAGGGCCTCAAAGGCCTTGGTCTGCATCTCGGGGGTGTTGATCCGGATGGAGCCGCCCCCCAGCTCCGTGCCGTTGAGGACGATGTCATAGGCCCGGGCCCGGCAGTTTGCCTTGTCGGTGAGCATCTTGTCCTCATCCTCCAGCATGGGCGCGGTGAAGGGGTGGTGCATGGCCTGGTACCGGCCCTCCTCCTCCGACCACTCGAACATGGGGAACTCCGTGACCCACAGGAAACGGAACTCCTTGGGGTCCAGGATATCCAGCTGCTTGGCGCACTCCAGGCGCAGGGCGCCCAGGGCGGCGAAGACCACCTCATCCTTGGTGTCCCCCACGATGAGGACCAGGTCCCCGTCCTTGGCGCCGGCCCGGGCCAGGATGGCGGCGTTCTCCTCCTCCGTGAGGAACTTCTGGTAGGAGGAGGTCACCTTGCCATCCAGCAGACGGGCCCAGGCCAGGCCCTTGGCCTGATAGGTTTTGACAAACTCCCCCAGCTTGTCGATCTTCTTCCGGGGGAAGTCCTTGGCGTGGCCATCCACATTGATGAGGCGGACCGAGCCGCCCCCCTTTACCGCGTCGGCAAAGACCCCAAAGCCGCAGTCCTTCACCAGGTCGGAGATGTCCTTGAGCTCAAAGCCAAAGCGCAGGTCGGGCTTGTCCGAGCCGAACCGATCCATGGCCTCCCGCCAGGGCATCCGCTGGAAGGGGGTCTGCACCTCCACGCCCAGCACTTCCTGGAACACCCGCTGCAGGAAGCCCTCCTGGATGGTCTGGATCTGTTCCTCGTCCAGGAAGGACATCTCCAGGTCGATCTGGGTAAACTCCGGCTGACGGTCCGCCCGGAGGTCCTCATCCCGGAAGCACCGGGCAATCTGGAAATACCGGTCAAAGCCCGAGAGCATCAGCAGCTGCTTGTACTGCTGGGGGGACTGGGGCAGGGCGTAAAACTTGCCGGGGTGGACCCGGGAGGGCACCAGATAGTCCCGGGCCCCCTCAGGGGTGGACTTGGTGAGGATGGGGGTCTCAATCTCCAAAAAGCCGTTCTCGTCAAAGTAGTCCCGGCAGATCTTCACAATCTTGTGCCGCAGGGCAATGGTCCGCTGCATGTCCGGGCGGCGCAGGTCCAGATAGCGATACTTCAGGCGGACCGCGTCCCGTACATCGGAGTGCTCCACAATCTCAAAAGGGGGGGTGGCCGCCTTGGCCAGCAGACGGAGTTCGGTGACCTTCACCTCGATGTCCCCGGTGGGCAGCTCGGGATTCTTGGATTCCCGCTCCCGGACCAGCCCCTTGGCGGCGATGACATACTCCCCCCGGAGGGAAGCGGCCTTTTCAAACAGGTCCCGGGGGGTGCTGTCGTCAAAGGCCAGCTGGAGCAGGCCGGTGCGGTCCCGCAGGTCCACAAAGATTAGGCTGCCCAGGTTCCGCTGACGCTGTACCCAGCCGCAGACCGAGATCTCCTGGCCCACGTTGGCGGCGGTAAAGGTGCCGCAGTAGTCGGTGCGGCGGAAATGTTGTAAATTGTCCATGGTTCGTTCACTCCAATGTCGTGTAATTTGTACCTGGATGCTCCCTGCCCGGCAGAGGACCGAGCCCACAGCGGGGCAGCGCCCAGAACGCTCTTTTGGTATTCTCTTCCGTTTGGGGCGCCACAGGCCACCCCTTTGCCGGCAGGGGAGGCAAGCCCTCACTCCTGCCGGGCATCCTGTTCAGTGTACTCCTGTTCCAGCAGGAAGTCCAGCACCGATTGCTGAAAGGCCTGACTGTCGGTCACCTGGAAGGAGCGGCCCCGGGTCCCTTCCGCCCCGGCGGCCAGGTCAATGGCCTTGTCCCCCGTCAGGGAATAGCGGAATACCGCCTCCGGCTGAGAAATGGTGATCTGGACGGTGTAGTCCAGGGTCACATTCCGGCTGCTCCCCTCCAAGTAGTAGGGGCGGTACCATTTGGAAGAGAGCAGGGAGAGCAGTTCCTCCCAGGCCGGGTCATCGGGCGAAAGGGAGAGGGTTCTGCCCCCCTCGGCCTCCCCGCCGAAGGCGGTCAAGTCCACCTGCACTCCGGTGACTGCGTCGGGGTCAAAGCCGCTGCCCAGGGCACTGCTGAGAGGCCGGGGAAAGAAAAAATACACCGCAACGGCCAAAATGACCACCAGCTCCACCAGGGCGATTTTATGTTTTCGAGATAGTTTTTTCATGACACCGTCATAGGTTCCTCCTGTTCCACAGGGTTTTTCTGGGTATAGGGCTGGGCTAAGAGCAGATCCAACAGTTCCTGCTGAAAGGCCTGCTCCACCCGGTAGCTTCTGCCCTCTCCATCCAGCCGGGACAGCACCGCCTCCCGATTTCCGCTGAAATAGAAGAAGGAGGCGGGATAGCCGTCCCCTTCCTTTTCAAACACAAGGAAACCGGCGATATAGTAGTCCAGCGGAACACTCTTTCCCGTTATCGCTCCCCAGTGGTAGATGGGACGATACCGCTGGCCGTTCAGGATGGACAGGGCTTCCTCCAGCGCCGGGTCACCGGCGGAGAGGACGACTGACCGGGACCGGTCCGGGTCCGCCACATCGTTCAGCGTAACCTGCATCTCCCAAATCTGGCTGGGATCATAGCCCTCTCCCACCGTCTGGGCAAAGGTTCTGGGCCAGAATGCCCAGGCCAAAAGCCCGACTGCCAGGGCTGCCCCTCCAAGGGCAAGCCACCTTTTCTGTTTCTTCGTCATTGTGTCCTCCTCTTCCAGAAAGCCCGGCGGGGAAGGGCCGGGCCCGGGGATCACGCCGGGGTGTCGGGCTGGGCCAGCAGAAGGTCCAGCACGGCCTGCTGGACAGCGGGGTCCAGGCGGTAGCCCTTGCGGAAGGGGCCACCAGAGCCGATGCTCACCTCCCGGTATCCGTCAAAGTAAAAGGGAACGCTTACGCCGCCGTCCTCCCCCTGAAAGACGAACACACCATAGATGGCATAGTCCAACGCAACTGGATGGCCGCTGATGGCGCCCCAGGGGTTGTGGTAGACCGGGCGGTACCGCTGTCCCTCCAGCAGGGCCAGCAGCTCCCCGGTGGCGGGGTCGTCGGGGGAGAGGGTCAGGTCCCGGGATGGGCTGTTGTCCCTGACATGGCTGAGATGGATCTGAACTTCCTTCAGCTGGGCAAAGTCCTTCCCCAGCACCTGGGGAAGGGTACTGGGCCAATAGGCCGCCATCAAGAAGGCGGTCAGAATGGCCAGAATCCCCACAAGGATCAGGAGGTTTCTTCGTCGAGACATGGGGCACTCCTTTCTCCGGGGATCGGTCCCCGGGGCGGATGCTGCTCTCTTTCAGCATGGTCAGAAGGGGCAAACCCTTGGCTCCGCGCCCCTTCCCCCGCCGGCGGCAGGGAAGAGGACAGGCCGGCGTTTCGTCTTTCTCAGTCCTTCTCCCGAATGGGCTTGCCCTGGGCCCGCTGGGCCAGGGCGGCGGCCACCGTGTCCACCGCCTGGGCGGGGGAGAGGGTCTGCTGTTCCCCGGTGGCCATGTCCTTGATCTTCACCACCCCCTGGGCGATCTCATCCTCCCCCAGGAAGGCCACATAGGGGATGCCCAGCTTATCGGCGTAGCTCATTTTCCCTTTGAACTTCTTCTGTTCCCCATAGACCTGGGCCCGGACGCCCCCTTGGCGGAGCTGCGTGGCAAAGGAGATGGCGGCGGTGAGGTCCTCCGTCATGGGGAGCACCAGCACATCAGCTGGGGAAGTCACCAGGCCGTCGTTGAGGTATCCCTGCTCTCCCAGGACATAGAACAGCCGGGTCAGGCCAATGGAAATGCCCACGCCGGGAAGTTTTTTGTCGGTGTAATACTCCGCCAGGTTGTCATAACGGCCGCCGGAGCAGATGGAGCCGATCTCCGGGTGGTCCAGCATGACGGTCTCATAGACTGTGCCGGTGTAGTAGTCCAGCCCCCGGGCAATGGTGAGGTCCACGGCAAAATGGTCCTCGGGGACCCCGAAGGAGGCGAGATACTTGACCACCAGGCCCAGCTCCTCCAGACCCTGGTCAAAGACCTGGTTCCGGCCCCGGTAGGCTTCCAGGGCCGCCAGCACCTGGGCATTGGAGCCAGTGATGGCGATAAAACGCAGAATCTCCTGGGCGGCGGCCTGGGAGATCCCCTGCTCCACCAGCAGGGCCTGGACCTTTTCCGGGCCGATTTTATCCAGCTTATCCACCGTGCGCATGATCTCCCCGGACTGGGCGGACAGACCCTGCATCTCGTAGAATCCCGTGAGAATCTTCCGGTTGTTCACCCGGATTTTGAACCGTTCCAGCCCCAGGGAGGTGAAGGCCTGGTAGATAATGGCGGGAATTTCCGCCTCGTTGGACACGTCCAGTTTACCGTCTCCGATCACGTCGATGTCGCACTGGTAGAACTCCCGGAACCGGCCCCGCTGGGCCCGCTCCCCCCGGTAGACCTTGCCGATCTGATACCGGCGGAAGGGGAAGGCCAGGTCCCCATAGTGGAGGGCCACATATTTGGCCAGGGGGACGGTGAGATCAAACCGAAGGGCCAGGTCGCTGTCCCCCTTGGTGAAGCGGTAGATCTGTTTCTCCGTCTCGCCGCCGCCTTTGGCCAGGAGGATCTCCGCCGATTCAATGACGGGGGTATCCAGCGGGGTGAAGCCGTAGAGGGCATAGGTGGTGCGGAGGGTCTCCAGCATCCGCTCAAACTGGGTTTGCCGGGCGGGCAGGAGCTCCATAAAACCGGACAGGGTCCGGGGTTTGATGCGTTCCATAGATTGTTCTCCTTGTTAAACTGGTTTTCCTGTGGGGGGAGGGGGGTGTTTCGATCTGTCTGCCTGGGGGAGGGTTCTTTTCTCCACGCCGTTGGAACGGGCGGGAACGGGGCCCGGCCGGGCAGGCCAAGGTTCCCTGCCGTTCCAACGGCGTGGGCAAAACCCACAACACCCCCACCTTAAAAAATGCGCCTTCGTCCCTGGCCAGGCCGGAACGAGGACGCATTGTCAGCTCTTGAACTGTACTAAACTCTCAGACCGTCACAGGCTTGAGAGAGGGGTTGATGATCTCTCTCCAATCCAAATCCCCTCGCTCCAGACCGTGAATGAGAATCTCCGCCGTGGCGGCGTTGGTGGCGAAAGGAATGTTGTACTGGTCGCACATCTGGTTGATATACTTCAGGTCGGGGTCCAGGTCGCTGGACTGGGGGTCTGAGAAAAACAGCACCATGTCAATCTCGTTGTAGGCGATCCGGGCGCCGATCTGCTGGCTGCCGCCGTGGGCATGGGACAGGAACAGACGGACGGGCAAGCCGGTGGCCTCCGCGACAAGACGACCTGTGGTGTTGGTGGCGCACACGGTGTGCTTGGACAGAACACCGCAGTAGGCGATGCAGAACTGCACCATCAGCTCTTTCTTGTGGTCATGACTCATCAAAGCGATATTCATTCTTGGCTCATCCTTTCGCTGTGGGTGGCCGCGCTCCCGGACCAAAGGCGGGGGAGGGGTCACAAAACTGGTGGGAGGGAATGGGGAAGGGGCTGCTTCAGCGAATCCGCATCAGGGGCACCTGCTGCCCGGTGAGACGACGGGCAATGTTCTCATAGGCCTTCGCGGCCCCCCGCTGGCTCATCTGGGCCAGGGGACGTCCGCTGCTGGCGGCCAGCACCACCTTGGCATCCTCGGGCACCAGCCCCAAGAGAGGCAGGCCCGCGGTGTCCATGGCGTCGTCAATGGTGGCCCCCTGCCGGCGCAGCAGCCGGGGGCGGACCCGATTGACCACCAGGTGGATGGTCTCCAGATTGGGCAGCTGGCTGACCACCCGCTGGGCATCCCGCAGGGAAGAGGGGTCGCTCACCGCCACCACAATGGCCCGGTCCGCGTCACAGACCGCCAGGCGGAACCCCGCGCCCAAACCGGCGGGGGAGTCCACAAGGACGTACTCATACGCCTGGCGGGCCTGGGCCAGCAGGTCCCGAAATCCCACCTCGCCGGGGAAATCCTCCGGCAGCGTCAGGGGCGCGGTGAGGAGATACAGCCCGGAAACAGAGGGATGGGGCGCCACCGCCCGGCCCAGGGGACACCGGCCGGCGATGACATCGCTGAAGTCCATCAGCGCCGCGTCGGTCATGCCCAAGGTAATGTCCAGGTTGCGCAGTCCCACATCGCCATCGATGCACAGGACCTTGTGTCCCTGGAGGGCCAAGGCGGTCCCCAGGCCCCCTGTGAGAGAGGTTTTTCCTGTGCCGCCTTTTCCGGATGTGATGACAATTACGCAGCCCACGGCCATTCCTCCTGAAACTTCTGCTTCATTGTACCATAAACCTACAATGCTTGCAACCATTTTTTGTGCAAAGACACTAAACTTTTGTCTCCTTGATCTTGGTCCATTTCCGGGGATAGCTCCCAGGGGTGGGCCGGGCCTTAAAGACTGTGACCACCCGGTGATAGACCTCTGTCCCGGGGACCAGGTAATCCATGACAAAGGGCTTTTCTCCCCCCAAAGCCTGGATGATCTTTTCAGCTCCCGCGATCTCCTCATCGGTCTTGTTGCTCTTCATGGCCAGAAAGAGGCCGCCGGGCTTGACATAGGGCAGGCACAGCTCCGCCAGCATGGGCATGGCGGCCAGAGCCCGGGAGACCGCCACATCGTACTGCTCCCGATGGGTCTTTCGCCGGGACAGTTCCTCCGCCCGGCCCTTCAGCAGCACCACATCCGGCAGGTCCAGTTCCCGGCAGAGCTCTGTGAGCCACTCCACCCGTTTCCCCAGGCTGTCCAGCAGGGTCAGACGGATGGTGGGGTCCAGAATCCGCAGGACCAGGCCGGGAAACCCCGCCCCGGTTCCCACGTCGATGAGCTTTCTTCCCCCCAGGGCCCGGGTGGGCAGAAGGGCCGCGCTGTCCAGAAAGTGCAGGGTCATCACATCCGCCGGGTCCGTGATGGCGGTGAGGTTCATCACCTGGTTTTTCTCCAGCAGCCGCCGGCAGTAAAGCCCCAGCCGCTCCACCGCCTCCGGCGTGTAGGGCACCCCCAGCCGGGTCAGCCCCCGGCACAGGAGGTCTCTTTGCTCCTCTGTCATTGTTTCCACCTCAAAACGCCATGATTTTTCCCGAGGCAAAGGCATAGGTGTACATAATCACCAGGAACACCATAAAGGCAATCCCGATCCACGCTTTGATCCGGGTGCTTCTGCTGTACGGCCGATAGGGCTCCTTTTCCGGGGGATGCTCGACCTCTCCCTCTGACAGCGGAGGCTGAGAAGGGGACTCCGCCGGGGGAGGAGAGGACTCCGCCGGTTCCTTTCGCTTTTCTGGTTCCATCGTCGTCTCCTTTTCCGTGGGGGCCTTCCGCGTTTTGTCAATCGGGGCGGGCTCCCTCACTTTTTGCTGATGACCTCCAGACCGCCCAGATACTTCTGGAGGACTTCCGGGACTTTCACGCTACCGTCCTTTAACTGATTCTGCTCCACCATGGCGGGGAAGATGCGGCTGGTGGCCAGACCGGAGCCGTTGAGGGTGTGGAGGAATTCCGGCTTCCCGGTGGCCTCCCGGCGGAAACGGATGTTTCCCCGGCGGGCCTGGTAGTCCCGGGCGTTGGAGACCGAGGAGACCTCCTTGTACCCCTGCATGGAGGGGATCTGAATCTCAATGTCATAGGTCCGGGCCATGGAGGCCGAGCAGTCCCCGGCGGCCAGCTTCACCGTGCGGAAGTGGAAGCCCAGGCCCTTTACCAGGTTCTCCGCCTTGGTCACCAGCTCGTCAAAGGCGTCGTCAGAGTCCTCCGGGCGGGTGAACTGGAACATCTCCACTTTGTTGAACTGGTGTCCCCGGACCATGCCCCGCTCCTCTGCCCGGGCAGACCCGGCCTCCCGGCGGAAGCAGGGGGTGTAGGCAAAGAACTTCTTGGGCAGGTCGGCCTCGGCCAGAATCTCGTCCCGGTAAATGCTGGCCAGGGCAGCCTCAGCGGTAGGGAGCATGTAGTGGGTGCGGTCGTCGGTGGGGTTCTGGATCTTATAGACCTCATCGGCAAACTTGGGGAACTGACCGGCGGTCTCCCCGCACTGGTACTCCAGCATGTGGGGGGGCAGGATGAACTCATATCCGTCGGCCAGGTGGGTGTCAATGAAGTAGTTCAGCAGAGCCCACTCCAGCCGGGCCCCCAGGCCGGTGTACATCCAGAAGCCGGACCCGGCCAGCTTCACCCCCCGGGTGTAGTCGATGAAGCCCAGGTCGGTGCACAGGTCCACGTGATGTTTCGGGGGAAAGTCGAACTTGTGGGGCTCCCCGAAATAGCGCAGGGGCTCGTTGTTCTCCTTGCCGCCGGGCTTCAGGTCCTCGTCGGGGAGGTTGGGCAGGGAGAGCATCAGGGTGCGGTACTCCGCCTCCACGGTGCGGAGGGTCTCATCGTTGGCCGCAATCTGGCTTTTCAGCTCCCCCATGCGCTGGAAGACAGGCGCGGTGTCCTCCCCGGCCTTCTTCAGCTGGGGGATGGTTTTGGAGACCTTGTTCTGCTCGGCCTTCATCTGCTCGGTGGCGAAGATGATGTCCCGGCGTTCCTTGTCCAGGGCTAAGATCCGGTCCACCTCTTGGTCACAGTTGACTTCCTTGGCCCGGAGCCCAGCCTTGACCTTCTCCGGGTCTTCCTTGATGCGCTTGATGTCCAGCATTGCTATCACCTCATAAATTCTTTCCCTCTGTGTTTCACGTGAAACAACAGGGTTGGATTTTTCTCTCTCAAAACAGCATGGCGTAAATGGAACGGTAGGTATCGGCAGGGGAGTCCGCCCCCTCCACCACAGATTCGGTGGGCAGGCTGCTCTCCAGGCCGGTCTCCTCAAAGGCCTCCACCAGCTCCCGGGCCCGGGTGTAGGAGGTCCGGGTGGCTGCCTCAATCTGCCGCAGCCACTCCAGGGCCTCCACCTGCTTTTGCTGGGCCTGGACCTGCTCCTCCAGGGCCTGCTTGTCCTCTAACTCATACTGGAGACGTTGGTTTTCCAGCTGGAGGTCGGCAATCTCCTGGGTGTTGCTGATGGAGTCGTTTAGGTCCTGAAGGGCCAGATGGTTGCGCTGCTGCATCACAAAGGAGATCAGCAGCAGCAAAAGAGCCACACAGAACAAAACGGTCAGATAGACCTTCACCGGCCGGCTCTTGCTCTTGGGCTTGTCCGGAGGGGCCGGGGGATGGGCCGGAGGCGTCTCCGCCTCCGGCGGGGTCTTGGGTGCTTCTTCCGGGTTCATGGTTTTCTCCGCTCCTTTCCGGTGTCCAGGGCGGAGAGGGCCTGCATGAGCCCTTCCAGGTCCTCCTGGTCATAGTATTCCAGGGCAATTTTTCCCTTTTTCTTCCCCTGGGTGATGGTCACCCGCCGCCCCAGCCCCGCAGTGAGCTGACGTTCCGCCTCCTTATAGTAGAGGCGGAGCGGGGAGGGGGCGGGGCGCGCCTGGGCAGGCTGGTCCTGGGCCTGGAGCCGCTGGCGGATTCGCTCCTCGGTCTCCCGCACAGAGTACCCCTTCTCCATAATCTCCCCGGCAAACTGAATCTGTTCCTCCGGGGCGGGCAGGGACAGCAGCGCCCGGCCGTGGCCGGCGGAGAGGTTGCCCTGCTCAATGAGCCATTGGACCTCCTGGGGCAGGGACAGCAGCCGCATGGCGTTGGCCACCGCGGGGCGGGATTTGCTCACCCGGTGGGCGGCCTCCTCCTGGGTCAGGCCGTAGTCCTGGATGAGGCTCCGGTATCCCGCGGCCTCCTCCATGGGGTTCAGGTCCTCCCGCTGGAGATTTTCAATGAGGCCCAGCTCCATCACCTTTCGGTCGTCGGCTTCGATGATGGTGGCGGGGACTTCCTCCAGCCCCACCATGCGGGCCGCCCGCCAGCGGCGCTCCCCGGCGATGATCTGATAATAGCCTGAGGCCAGCCGGCGCACGGTCAGGGGCTGGATCATGCCGTGCTGGCGGATGGACTCCGCCAGGTCTGCCAGGGCCGCCTCTTCAAAATGTTTTCTGGGTTGGTTCAGGCCCGGCTCCACCTGGGCGATGGGGAGGCTCACAGAGCCCCCTGTCTGGGCCTGGAGGGAGCTATCCCCCAACAGCGCGTCCAGCCCTCTTCCTAAGGCCATGTTATCCTTCCTTTCCTGGCAGAGGATTGTGTTCCAGCAGTTCCTCTGTCAATCGCTGATAGGCCACCGATCCCCGGGAAGAACCGTCATAGGCGTTCACCGGCTTGCCGTGGCTGGGGGCCTCGGAGAGCCGGACATTCCGGGGGATGACGGTGGCAAAGACCTTCCCCGGGAAATGGCGCTTGACCTCCTCCGCCACCTGGAGGGAGAGGTTGGTGCGGCCGTCGTACATGGTCAGCAGCAGCCCCTCCAGGTCAATCCCGGGGTTCAGCCGCCCCTTGACAATGCGGATGGTGGACAGAAGATCGCTCAACCCCTCCAGGGCGTAGTACTCACACTGCACCGGCACCAGGACGGTGTCCGCCGCGCAGAGACAGTTTAAGGTCAGCAGCTCCAGGGAGGGGGGGCAGTCGATGAGAATAAAGTCATACTGGGATGCCACCTTGGCCAGGGCGTCCTTCAGCAGGTACTCCCGGCGCTCCATGGGGATCATCTCCACCGAGGCCCCGGCCAGGGCCTTGTTGGCCGGCAGCACATCGCTGTACTTGGTGTGGACAATGGCGCTCTCCACCGGGGCGCCGCTGATGAGCACATCATACACCGTGGGGAACACCGCCCCCTTGTCCACGCCAAACCCCGAGGTGGCGTTGCCCTGGGGGTCAAAGTCGCAGACCAGCACCCTGGCCCCCACAGCCTGGAGGCAGGAGCCCAAATTGACGCAGCTGGTGGTTTTCCCCACGCCGCCTTTCTGGTTGACAAAGGCGATGGTTTTGGCCATGGTCTCCCTCCCTTTCCCTGGTTTGCCCGTCACAGCAAAGTCTTACCATATTCCCGGGCTTTATCAACTTACAGCAGGCTTAAATTATACTCCATTCCATAGGTTCTTTGCAAGGGATATTTGGGAGAAAGCCGGGGTTTTTCAAGGGAATTCCACCACCGGACAGGGGAGTTTCGGGGAATTTCCCGGTGGAAAAAAGGATGGATGTTTCACGTGAAACATCCATCAAAGGTGAAAGGATATGCAAGGAAAACTCAGGCCGGCCCGCTGGGGGCTTTGGCCTTCGGGATCCGTATGGTGAGCAGGATGTCGTCCCCCTCCTCCACCCGCTGGCACTTGGCGTCCACCCCTGCCGAGCGCATGACGGTGAGACTGTGGTCCAGGGTATTGAGGAAAAACCGGACATCCCGAATGAACAAAGGCCGGCGGACCTTCTTCTCCTTGGCCTGGTCTCGGAGAACCTCCTCCACGTAACGCTCGGTCCGGGAGACGGTCCAGCCCTCCTTCACCAGCAGCTCCGCCCCCTCCTTTTGGGCCTCGGGGGTGGGCAGGCGAAGGAGAGCCCGGGCGTGGCGCTCGGTAAAGCCGTTTTTCCGCAGGAGGGTGAGTACCTCCTGGGGCAGACGAAGGAGCCGCAGCTTGTTGGCCACCGCCGACTGGGATTTTCCCACTTTGGCGGCCGCCTCCTCCTGGGACAGGCCATAGACGGAGATGAGCCGCTCCAACGCCTTGGCCTCCTCCCAGAAATCCAGGTCACGCCGCTGAAGATTCTCAATCAGGGAGAGCAGACAGGAACTCTCCCGAGAGACCTCCAGGACCAGACAGGGAACCTGTTCCAGGCCGCAGATCATGGCGGCCCGCAGCCGGCGCTCCCCGGCAATGAGCTCATAGCGCCCACCGCCCTTGCGCCGGACGGAAAGGGGCTGGAGAATTCCATGGACACGAATGCTCTCTGCCAGCTCAGTGAGCCCGTCCGGGTCAAAGTATCGGCGGGGCTGGTCGGGGTTGGGAGAAATATAATCCGGCGATATCATGGTCACCCGGGTGCTTTCCATCAACCCTCGTCTATATAAAACCGGCATTTCTCTGGCCTCCTTTCTAAGAACATCCAGAGTTTACCATTTTTTGGAAGGGAAGTCTTGGGAAGCGTGTCGACGGAACTGGATTTTGTTTGCTTTTGGAATAAGCGGGCAGGGGGGCGGGGGATGCTGGCGGGTTTTCCCGCAATTCCAGGAAGAAGGACGGTGGGAACGAGGAAGAAAAATATCCCTCTGGAGGAATGGTCTATGAAGTAAATTGAGGGAGCACTCCCGGTACAGAACAATTGAAACGGCCACAAGTTATCTTTGATGATAGCTCTCGACATTTTTTGATATTTCTCAAGATTATCTTGATAAATATGCCTGATTTGTGATATGATAAGGTAAATTACGCAGGAGGGATAAAATGTCTGTAAGTTATTCAAAACTATGGAAACTGCTTGTGGATAAACGAATGAATAAATCCCAACTTCGAGAAGCAGCAGGTATTAGCACTAATGCGGTTGCAAAATTAGGCAGAAATGAACCTGTTTCATTGGAAACATTAGAAAAAATATGTTCTGCATTAAATTGCAATATCGAAGATGTTATGGAATTCGATTATTCTGTTAAATAATTGAGAGGTATTAATATGACCACACATAAAATAGTTGTTGGCAACAGCCAAAACTTGGCTTCAATTCCAACAGCTTCTGTACAATTAATTGTAACATCTCCACCATATCCAATGATTGAAATGTGGGATAACGTATTCAGTAAGCAAGATCCAACAGTTAAAACAGCACTGGAAACAGGTGACGACATCTCCGCTTACAATAAGATGCATTCAATTCTAAATCATGTTTGGACCGAGTGTGATCGGGTTCTTATTGACAATGGATTCATATGTATTAACATCGGAGATGCGACAAGAACAATAAATGATAATTTCCAACTATACCCGAATCATGCACAAATAATTATGTTCTTCCAAAATAAAGGGTATTGTGTACTGCCTGATATTCACTGGAGGAAACAATCCAATACGCCAAATAAGTTTATGGGATCAGGAATGTACCCAGCCGGTGCATATGTAACATATGAACATGAATATATTCTGGTATTCAGAAAAGGTGGAAAACGAATTTTTTCAGGGGACGCCAAACAAAAGCGGCAAAAAAGTGCCTACTTCTGGGAAGAGCGAAACATTTGGTTTTCTGATCTCTGGGATATAAAAGGAACTTCACAAATGATTACTGCCTCAAATGCAGGTCGTGATCGGAATGCTTCGTATCCATTCGAAGTTCCGTATCGGCTTGTCAATATGTACTCTGCAGAAGGAGATACGGTTTTGGATCCATTCGTAGGTTTGGGAACAACAGGCTTAGCTTGTATGGCTTCCAAAAGAAATAGTATTGGTGTAGAAATTGATCCCACAATAGCCGATCTTGCATTGAAGAATATGGCAGTTACTCCACACAAATTGAACAAAGTTGTGGCGTCTCGTTTGGCTAACCATGTCGCATTTATCGAAAGTTTACCTGTGGAAAAGCAGAAAAAATGCTATGAAAACAATGCCCATGGATTCAAGGTAAAAACCAAACAAGAAACTGCTATAAAAATCGATCAAATTGCAACAGTAGTTTCTAATGACAATATTATAACATGTACATATAAGTAAAGAAACAGGCACATAAGGGAGTTCTCCCATGTGCCTGTTTCTTTAACATCCAAGGCTAATCTCCAATTTATTTGTCTTCTACTTCAATTTTCAAACCAGTTTTTGTTTTTGTGTAATAAATCATCTTGACATTGATTATCTCAGACAATCGCCCCATCGTTTTATAGGTATCGGGTTTTATCGAATAAGGGATGCTGCCTACAAAACCATCGATTCCTTTAGACTCTTCCTCAGGAGTTGCAAGGCGATAAGTGTCACCTGTCCTTTCCGCTAAGGATGCTAAAATCGCTTTCTGTACATAAAGACCGTTGAACGTCTTATGAATGACCAAGTCTTCAACCCAATGTTTTACCATATCGCGGTCGATGAGAGGAATTGCGTTTCGCAGATTCTGTACCTGAGCATAGATTTTATCCGTAGCTTTTTCAAATGCATCAGGGTATCTTTCAATATACCACGCCCGCCATCCATCAATAGTCATTTCAGAATCCGATGACATGAACTCCGGAAAAAGTTCTGACATCTGTCCGACAACCACAGGGCGCGTTCCCTGAGCATTCTGATTTGCCCAGTTGATAAGCTGCGAAGTATATTTAGGGAAAGTATAGCTTTCGCTTTCATTGTAAGATTCTATATTTTCGTTTTTAAGTGTGTAGTTCATTTGTTTGCCTTTCTGAAGTTTTCCCTCATCGTTCTTTTGCGGTCTTCAATGCCTCTGATTCTTGAATCCAAATTGGACATATAGGAATCCAACTCCGCTTCAGAGGTCATAATAAAATAGCCATTCCTATTGGAAGAAAGAGGGAGATTAAACGCTTCTGCGGCTTGTTTGATTAAAGCTCGGGTCTGTGCATGCGTATCATCCTCATCAATTCCAATCATTTTTGCAATACATGCAGATGTAATTTCGTTTCCTTTCCCACGATGCGATGAAAGAATCTCTGTGATTTCTTTTAGACGTTTATCCATTGCCACCCTCCTAAACACTTAAATCTCGCTCCATGAGTAATTCGTTAAAATTTATACCATCTATGGAATAAATAATAGTATATCACAGCACTTGTTCATTGAAAAGTGACCAATGCTTTACACCCCGCCAAAATTTCTGGCACAGGAGGCAGAAGATATCCCGAATGGAATAGCATAGGCAAGAAAAGGGAGGCTGTACTTAAACACAGCCTCCCTTCACAGAAACAGATGTTAATTTACTTCAGTAGGTTCAAAAATTGTCCCTACACATCCGACACAGTTTGTCCGGAGGGATGTTCAGGTCAGAAAACGTAAGCTGGATTACCGCTTGTTGGAGCGTCTCCAGATGCCCATCTTCTCGGCGTCCTTGATCAGGTCCTCACGGAACTGGGGATGCGCGATGGAGATGATCTTGTCCGCACGCTCCCAGGTGTTCAGGCCCTTGAGGTTGATCATGCCGTACTCGGTGACCAGGTACTGCACGGTGGAACGGGGGTCGGTGCAGATGGAGCCGGGGGTCAGGGTGGGCACGATGCGGGACTTCAGCTGGCCATCCTTGCCCTTCATGGCGGAGGACAGGCAGATGAAGGACTTACCGCCCTTGGACAGATAGGCGCCCATGACGAAGTCCAGCTGGCCGCCGGTGCCGGAGATCTGCTTGATGCCGGCGGACTCGGCGTTCACCTGACCGAAGAGGTCCAGGTCCACGATGTTGTTGATAGAGATGAAGTTGTCCAGCTGTGCAATGACACGCACGTCGTTGGTGTAGTCCACGGGAGCGCCCATGACCTCGGGGTTCATGTTCACGTAATCATACATCTTCTTGGTGCCGGCGGCGAAGGCATAGACCTGACGGCCATAGTCCAGGGACTTGTTCTTGCCGTTGATCTTGCCGGCCTTGGCGATGTCCACGAAGGCGTCCACGTACATCTCGGTGTGCACGCCCAGGTCCTTCAGGTCGGACTCGGCGATGAGGGCGCCCACGGTGTTGGGCATGCCGCCGATGCCCAGCTGCAGGCAGGCGCCGTTGGGGATCTCGGGCACGATGAGGTTGGCCACGGTGCGGTCCACGTCGGTGGGGGGCACGGAGCCCAGCTCGGGGATGGAGGGGTTGTTGCCCTCTACCACGTAGGTCACGTCAGCGATGTTCAGCTCTGCCTTGTACAGGCCGTAGACGGGGGGCAGGTTCTTGTTGACCTCCACCACGATATGCTTGGCACGGGCGCACATGTCATACAGGTGGGAGGGAGCCAGGGAGAAGGAGAAGTTGCCGTGCTCGTCCATGGGGGGCACCTGGGTGAAGACCACGTCCACGGGGTCCAGGTTCTCCCGGTAGAAGCGGGGCAGCTCGGAATAGCGCATGGGGGAGAACCAGCCCATGCCCTTGGCGATGATCTTACGGTCAATGCCGGAGCAGTGCCAGGAGTGCCAGGCGAAGTGCTCCCCGGCGTCGTCGGCCTTGGCGATCTCGGGCATCCACATGGTCACGCCGCCGCGGACCTTCACGTCCTCCAGCTCATTCTGACGGGCGGCCAGAGCCTTGTCCAGCTCCACGGGGTGGTTGGTGCACCAGGTGTAGTCCACCCAGTCGCCGGACTTGACCAGCTTGGCAGCCTCAGCGGCGGTGGTCAGCTTGCTTTGATACAGTGCCTGAAAATCCATCGTTCTTGTCTCCTTTTCTAAATAAAAAGAATAAAACTCATACTGCCCCGGGCGCTGGCCTGGGGGAGCATCCTCCTCCCCGGCACAGGGCCGAAAAAGAAGAGGGATAAAATAATCAGGTACAGTTTATCGGGGTTCGAAAAAAAAGTCAAGCAAAACCTTGCATTTTTCACACTTTCTTCTTGCATTTTCAACCCCAAACACCGCCGCTGGTAAAACCGCTGAAAAACCATGGGATTTCCTCTTTTTTTCCGTGGTTTTTTTGGCGGACTTCCCCCCTTGCCAGGGTGTGCGCCATCCAGTAAAATAAAGGTATTATCCTCTATTTTCATCAGAAGCCGTGTGGAAAGGGGCGTTTTTTGTGGAAGCATTGAAGCAGCGGATTCAGCGGGACGGAAAGATCCGGGGAAACAACGAGGTACTCAAGGTGGACAGCTTTCTCAACCACCAGATGGACGTGGCCTTCCTGGAGGAGATCGGACGGGAATTCCGCCGGCGGTTCGCAGGATGTCAGGTGGACCGGATTCTCACCATTGAGGCCTCCGGCATCGGCATCGCCTGCCTGGCCGCGCCGGCCTTTGACCACGTGCCAGTGGTTTTCGCCAAGAAGAACAAGACCAAAAACATCGACGGGAACGTGTATCTCAGCCAGGTGGAGTCCTTCACCCAGGGCAAGCGCCCCTATCCCATTTTCGTCTCCAAGGAGTTTCTGCACCCCGGGGAACGGGTCCTGCTCATCGACGATTTCCTGGCCAACGGCAGCGCCCTGAGCGCCCTGATTGACCTGGTCCATCAGGCCGGCGCCCAGGTGGTGGGGGCGGGCATTGTCATTGAGAAGGCCTTCCAGCCCGGCGGGGCCCTCATCCGGGGCAAGGGCGTGCGGGTGGAATCCCTGGCCCGGATCGAAAGCATGGACGAGGAGGACGGCATCACCTTCTGTGACTGAGGGCAGTCTGACGGAGGGGGACGGTCTTCCGTCATGGCGCCTCCGCGCCCGCCCGCTCCGATCCCGCCGGCGTCATGTCCGTTTGTTTCCAAGCGGCCGCCGGAAAACCCGGAAAATAGATTGGTTCTGTCAAAAAGGCGGTCAGTCTGTCCGACTGACCGCCTTTCGTGCTGTCCGGCCTCAGCCCGCCGCCAGCTGCTGGATAAACCGACGGGCCCGGGCCTTCTCCTTTCCACTGGGGTCTGCAAAACGAAAAAAGGGCAGAAAAAGAGGGCCTGCGTAAACCACTCGCCGGCCCTGTTTTTCCGAAGGTTAAAAAATGAAAAGAAGCTTTCTTGACTCTTGCAAGGATATCTTACCAAGGACTTGTTACAAAAAAAGGCTACAAATGTTACAGAATCTTTAAGTTTTCGGGACTTTTTTTCCGCACCTGGGCAAAGAAGTCCTGGAGGAGCTGGGCGCACTCCTCCTCCAAAATATGCCCCACGATCTTGGGGTGGTGGCGGAAGTCCTCCTCAAAGAGGTTGAGGATAGACCCGCAGGCTCCGAAGCCGGCGTCTTTGGCCCCGTAGTAGAGCTCTGGAATCCGGGCGGAGAGGATACCCCCGGCGCACATGGGGCAGGGCTCCAGGGTGACATAGAGCCGGGCGCCCTTGAGACGCCAGTCCCCATGGGACCGGCAGGCGTCGGTGATGGCGGCCAGCTCGGCATGGGCCAGGGGGCTTTTGTCCTCCTCCCGGCGGTTGCGGCCCCGACCGATGATCTGACCGGCCCGGTCCACAATGACGCAGCCCACGGGGACCTCCCCGGCGGCGGCGGCCTCCCGGGCCAGGGCCAGGGCCTGGCGCATGTAGTCTTCGTGGGTCATGTCTCTGCCTCCTGTCCGTTTCTGGCCCTATTGTAACGGATTGCCCGCCTGGGTGCAAGGGAAATGTGCTTTTCTGCGGGTGTGTCGGCCTGCTTCTGGGCAGGGGAGGGGGAGGTTGTGGGGATTGGCCCACGCCGTTGGAACGGGCGGGAACGGGGCCCTCCCGGGCGGGGCCCCATTTCTCTGGAGAAATGGGGGAAAGAGCACTCGGGGCTCTGCCCCGAGACCCCGCCGGGGAAAAGAGTTTCTTTTCCCCGGACCCTTTTTCTCCAGGCTGGGGTGGAAGCAGCGATTTTCTTCTATCGGCCTACCTGGCCTGCGGCCTCCAAGACCAACGCCTCATGGCCCGCCCACCAGCTCGGGCGGGCGGGAGAGGTGATTTATAGACGGGAGGAAAAAACGGGAACCCGAACGGTTACTTTCTGCCTTCTCCCAAAGGGTACCTGTCCACGTCCCCAGCCCGCCCAGCCGGTGGGCGGGCCGTTACCAGCGTTCCAATGAGAGGGCCGCAGGCCAGGTACCAAGAAAGAAGTACAGCCTCCCCCCACACAACCCCACCAGAGAAGGGGGTCCCGGGGGAGGAACCTCCTCCCCCGGGGGTTCTTTCCCCCATTTCTTCCCAAGAAATGGGGCCCCGGCTGGGCAAGCCACCGTTCCCTGCCGTTCCAACGGCGTGGGCCAATCCCCACAACCTCCCCGCCGGACAAGCCATCCATATTCCCAGGTCATACACTTGGCAAACCTACTGTGTCACTGCGAAAAAAATATACGCCTTGTCCAACTTTTTTTATCCGTTTTCGCCCTTTATAATCTTTCACAAAGAGAAAGAAATGGAGCGATTCCGGTGAAAGATATTCTGAAAGAGATCACCAGGCTCCGTCTGTCGCGGAATTGGTCTGAGTATGAATTGGCGATACGCTCCAATTTGTCCCCCTCCACCATCTCTACATGGTATCGAAAAAACCAAACCCCTACCATCCCTTCCCTGGAAAAAATCTGCAAGGGGCTGGGAATTACGCTGTCCCAGTTTTTTGCAGAGGGAGAGGACACCCTCTCCTTGACCCAGGAACAGCGAGAAATGCTGGACAGCTGGTCCTCCCTCAACGAGAAACAGCAAGAGATCTTCTTGGCATTGCTCAAAGCGAAAGGAGAATGACCATGCACGTCAACGACATTTTAACCGCCATGCGTCAGCGTATGTTTACCCCGGAGCTGACAAACTCCCTCCTGGCCGCCTATTGGAAGGAGCTGGAGGAGGAGGAGGAAGAGGACGAAATAGAGTTTCAGCGCAGCCACCGGATTCTGGAAGAGAAGCTCACCCCAGTCCAGAAAGATATCTTGCGGGACATGGAGGTCCTTTGCGCCAAAAATGTGGATTATGCGCTGGAATTTGCGTTTCATCGAGGGGTTTATATCAGTTTTGAACAGCTTTTTGTGGAAAACACGGAGAAGCACCCCTTCACGGAACTGGTCTGCTCCAAAATTCTTCACAACCCGGAAATGCAAACGCTGTTTCCGTATGCCAGCACCAGAGATCAATTCAACCAGTGCGCCTCCCTCTTGGAAGAGCAGTTGGAAAAGGAATGGCGGGAGCACGTCACCACCATTTACTGCGGTTGGGATGATCGGCTGTATGCGGTCCTGCGCCATGGCTTTTACCTGGGGTATCGCTACGGCCTGTACATCATGGATCAAGTGAGACCGGTCGGCTCTATGGGGGACATGGCAGGGAAAATTCTGCTCACGGAACATGAACTGGCCTTTACCCTCACCGGGGAGGAACGGGAACGGCGGCAGGCGATTTTAGCGCGGAGACGGGCCCATAGAGAGAATGCCTCGGCAGAGGAACAGGAAACCGCGTCCCCTTCCTCTCCGGCAACATAATAGTTACGCCTCCCTTTTTTCAGGGAGGCGTTTTTCCTCTTTTGATCCATCCGCTTCTCCCGCCCAGACAGCCCCTCTAAGGCGGCGGCAGTCCGCCCCCTTTGCTCCCGGCCCCCATGGCCTGCAGGGCCGCCAAGTAGAGCAGCAGTCCAAAGCACAGCCCCCCCACCGCAGCGGGAAAGGAGACCAGGCCGGCCCGAAGCAGCACCGTCTCCATCAAATCCCCGCAGGAGGCCGCCAGGCAGGCGGCCAAGGTGGGGGCGGTAAACCAGGAAAACACCGGCAGGGAAAGCCCAATTTCCCGGGAAACCACCCGCCAGCTGAGCACCGCCCCCAGCAGAGCCGACAAGGCAAAGCTGAAGGCATACCCCCCCATGCCCCACCGGCCCACCGTCAGGCAGGTGAGCACCAGCTGCACACTGTCCGCGGCCAGGGCAATTCCCGCCGAAGCCCCCTGGCGGTTGACCCCGCTCAAAACGCAGGCCGAGAGGGTCTGCCAACAGGAGAAGAGCACCCCCAGGGCCAGCAGCGGGAGATGGTCCCCCACCCGGTCATCCCGGTACAGGCTCTGCCCGATGGCCGAGCCCAGCACCGCCAGCAGGGCCAGGGCGGGAATGAGGATCAGATTGGCCGCCCCCACCGACCGCTTCACCTGCCGGCGGATGGCCTCCTTCTGTCCCAGGGCGGAATACTGGGAGAGCTTGGGGGTGAGCACCAGCCCCAGGGCGCTGAGAAAGGCCGTGGGCAGCAAGAGCATGGGCAGCGTCATGCCAAAGGTCACGCCGTAGGCCGACACCGCCTCCCCCTGGTCCATTCCCCCCTGGACCAGCAGCCGGGGGATGAGCACCGCGTTGGCCGAGGAGATGAGATTCCCCAGCAGGGCCGCAAACCCCAGGGGCAGGGCGATCCGCCCAATCTTGCCCCGGAGGGCCTTGGGGGTCAGTTTCTCCCCGGACAGACCCACCGGAGGCCCCAAGTACACCCGGAAGAGCACCGTCTGGGTGAGGGCGGAGACCACCTCGCACAGGGCCATGCCCAGCACAATGGTCCCCACGGCCTTCTCGGCGGTGTCGGGCGCCAGGCGCCACAGCAGGGCCAGCACCAGCAGGGACCGGAGGACCTGCTCCGCCAGCTCCGTGATGGCGGCGGGGTAGACCCGGCCCGTGCCGTAAAAATAGTGCTTCTGGAGATTTTCCGTCCCCGTCAGCAGCAGACAGGGGACCAGGAGGATGAGTCCCAGCTGGGTTCTTGCGTCCCCCAAAAGATACACCGAGGCCCCGTCCGAAAAGAGCAGCAGCAGGGAACAGGGCATCAGGGCCAGCAGGAAAAACAGCTTCACCGCCTGCCCCCGGACCTGGTAAATGGCCCGCTGGTTCCCCAGGGCCTGGTACCAGGCGGAGAGATTGGACACCGCCGTGGTCAGCCCCACAGAGGTCAGGGACAGCAGCACCGAATACACCGGCAGGATCAGCTGATACAGCCCCAAAATCTCCGCCCCCGCCAGACGGGTCAGCCCAATCCGATACACAAACCCCACCAGCTGGGACAACACCCCCGTGATGGTCAGCACCGCCACACCGCGCACCCGCTCACCTCCTGTTCCTCTCACTGTATGAGAGGCCGGAGGGAAACTATGCCAAAAAACCGCCCTCCCTATGATGGGAGGGCGGAAGTGTGTACTATGCTTTCCACCTTTGCAGCAGCCAGAGCACCGCAATCAGATTCAGAGAGATAAAAAAGAATACCGTCCCTTCGGACAACGACACAACAGAGTACGACTGGGCCATCGCCTGCCAGATCATGTTATCGGACAAAATATGCTCGAAGAGCCGCAAAATTCCATATTCCAAGAGCCCCAAAAGAAAAGAAAACAGGAGGGAGAGGGGATAGGAGAAAAGCATCAGCAAAAAGCAGGGCCATTGTTTTTTCATATCGTTCAGAAATCACCCGCCTATACGACAATTCACATAAAATAACACCTCTGTACTCTTGTACTTTAACATTAGGAAGATTGATTTGTCAACAAAAACACCGGTATATTTGGTTCAATTTTTGTATGAAACTGAAAATACGGTTTCTCTCTCCCTCACGAAAAGCAGAAACTGCAAGGGGAAGCTTCCCTTGCTGCTGCAAGAGAAACAAATCCCTTTCTTCCGGACCCTTTCCCAGATTTCCCGCCTCCGACTCCTCACAGGAAAGCTGGAGACACCAGACCTTGGGAAGAAAGAAAACGCAGGCTCACTTGCAAAATTTTCAACTTTTTACCCATATGAAGGGATCGGTGCAGGAAAGGCCAGGGGAGTCTATCATTTTTACGGAAATTGGTTGTTTTCTCTCCCTTTTTTCGGTAAAACGGCGAAAAGGTTTGCCTTGTCCCTTGGGCGAAAATACAGTATACTATTTCGTGAAGTATTTATATACAGGGGTAGCATGCCCTGTATGACCAATGTTAGGAGGAAATCCCTATGGCATTTGTTGAGGTCACCAAAAAGGACCACATCGCGGTTGTCACCATGAACCGCCCCGAGGCGCTCAACGCCCTGAACAAGGCCGTTTTCACGGACCTGGAGGTCGCCCTGGACGACGTGGAAAAGGACGATGAGGTCTATGTTGTCATCATCACCGGCGCAGGCCGGGCATTCATCGCCGGCGCCGACATCGGCGAGATGGCACCCATGAATGTGGCGGAAGGTCTGGCCTTCAGTGAGCTGGGCAACCGCATTCTCATGCGGGTGGACATGATGGAGAAGCCCACCATCGCTGCGGTCAACGGCTTCGCCCTGGGCGGCGGCTGCGAGATGGCCCTGGCCTGCGACATCCGCATCGCTTCCGAGAAGGCCAAGTTCGGCCAGCCCGAGGTGGGTCTGGGCATCATCCCCGGCTTCGGCGGCACCCAGCGTATGGCCCGAATCATCGGCACCGGCCCCGCCATGGAGCTGATCTACACCGCCGACACCATCGACGCCCAGCGCGCCCTGGAGATCGGCATGGTCAACCACGTGGTCCCCGCTGACCAGCTGATGGACGAGGCCATGAAGCTGGCCCAGAAGATCTGCACCAACGCCCAGAAGGCCATCCGCGCATCCAAGCTGGCCATCCGCCGCGGCATTGACTGCGACATCTCCACCGCTGTAAGCTATGAGGCCCTGGCTTTCGCCACCTGCTTCGGCACCGAGGACCAGAAGGAAGGCATGCAGGCTTTCCTGGAGAAGAGAAAGGAAAAGCACTTCAAGAACAAGTAAGCTTTTCTCTCCCTTTGCTTTTTTCCGTCTCCTCCCGTGGGGAGGGACAACCGATTGTTTTCTAAACTATAAAATTGGAGGAACACCACAATGGCTATCAATAAGATTATGGTGCTGGGCGCCGGCACCATGGGTATGGGGATCGCTCAGGTTTTCGCTGAGGCTGGCAAGACCGTTCTCGTCCGCGACATCGCCGACGCTTTCATTCAGCGGGGCGAGGGCGTGCTGAAGAAGAACCTGGAGAAGAAGGTCGCCAAGGGCAAGATCACCGAGGAGCAGAAGAACGACATGCTCTCCCGGGTCTCCTTCACCCTGGAGCTGGCCGACGCCAAGGACTGCGACCTGGTGGTAGAGGCTGCCATCGAGGTTCTGGACATCAAGAAGGGCATCTTCAAGGAGCTCGACGAGATCTGCAAGCCTGAGACCATCCTGGCTTCCAACACCTCCTCCATCTCCATCACCGCCATCGCCGCCGCCACCAAGCGCCCCGAGAAGGTGCTGGGCATGCACTTCTTCAACCCCGCCCCCGCTATGAAGCTGGTGGAAGTCATCCGCGGCGCCCGCACCAACGACGAGACCTTCCAGGCTGTCTACGGCTGCGCCAAGGAGATCGGCAAGAACCCCGTCGAGGTGGGCGAGGCTCCCGGCTTCGTGGTCAACCGCATCCTGTTCCCCATGATCAACGAGGCCATTATCGTTCTGGAGAACGGCATTGCCTCCAAGGAGGACATTGACACCGCCATGATGTACGGCGCCAACCACAAGATGGGCCCCCTGGCTCTGGCCGACCTGGTTGGTCTGGACATCTGCCTGGCCATCATGGAGACCATCTTCACCGAGACCGGCGACTCCAAGTATCGTCCCGCTCTGACCATGAAGAAGATGGTCCGTGCCGGCCTGCTGGGCCAGAAGACCGGCGAGGGCTTCTACAAGTATTGATCCCTCTCTTTGGTTTGACCTCTATATGGAACCCTCCCTGCGGCAGAGCCGCAGGGAGGGTTTTTTGCTGTAAAAAGGAGACAATCCCCCTTTCAGAAAGGGAACCTCTGTTGACGAGGAGAGGCAGATATGTTATGTTCAAAGAAAGCGGGGGGCCCATGGGGCGGAACCAGACGACGCAGGCAGTCCCAAGGGGATTCCGCCTCCCGTGAGGATGGGCTTTTCCACCGGCACAGCAACCTTACAGAATAAATGTTTAGGAGGTACCGGCATGAAGCATGGCAAACGATTTCTATGGATTGTCCCCCTTTTCTGCCTTCTGGCGGCCTGCGGCGGGCAGGGAACCCAGGCGGAGAGTGCCCGCTGGGACACCTTTCACCACGAAGGGGACAACGTGCAGTTCTCCCTGGGCATGACCCAGGCGGAGGTGGAGGACAAACTTACTCCGGCAGAGGGTTCCTCTCCCTCGACGGACACGGACACGGTGATATACGGGGACACCCCGGAGGACCGCATTGCCGTCACGTATTACGACGGTGTGGTCAACAACATCTCCCTGGATGAAACCCTCCAGACAGAGAAGACCTCCAACTGGTCTCTGCAGGGAGGGATCACCGTGGGAAGCTCCAAGGAAGACCTTGACAAGGTCTATGGTGCATGCACCATGTCCAACGAACAGGACCAGTATTTTGTGTACTACTATGATTCCAGCCATACCTTATTGACAGAAGACCATATCGACGATGTGGATTACATGGTCTCATTCATCCTGGAAGAGGATGGGCTTCTTGCCTGCGCCATCGGCTCTGCGGAGCCGGCGCTGGAGCCCAGCTCCAGTCCCTAACCTCCGCAGACAAAAGAGGAAACTATGGAAACGGCCCCCGTCCTGATGGGACGGGGGCCGTTTTTCAAACGCTGTTGGGCTTAGGGGGAATCTTTGCCGAACAGACGTCCCAACAGCCGGTGGAGGGCGGAGGGCTTCTCGCTGACTGTGGGAGCCTGCTCCGGCCGGTGGAGGGAGACCCGCATCAGCTCCTCCTGACTGTCCACCCGGACGGTCCGGATCTCCTTCCGCAGATAGGCGCCGCTGGGCTGCAGAAAGGAGGCCTTGGCGTTGTCCTGGAGCTGGAGGTCCAAAATATACCGCAGCTGCTCCTGGATTTCCCTGTCCCAGATGGGGCAGGCGATCTCCACCCGCCGCTGGAGGTTGCGGGTCATCAGGTCTGCGGAGGCAATGAAATATTTGGCCTGGTCTCCCCGGCCAAAGACATAGATCCGGGCGTGCTCCAGGTAGCGGCCCACAATGCTGGTGACCTGGATGTTCTCCGTCTTCAGAAGCACCCCCGGGCGGATGCAGCAGATGCCCCGGATGATCATCTCAATCTGCACCCCCGCCTGGGAGGCCTCCCGGAGTTTGTCGATGATCTCCCGCTCTGTGATGGAATTGGCCTTGATGCAAAGGTAGCCCTGGGGGCCTTTGTCAATCTCCTGCTGGATCATGGCGCACAGCTGGGACTTTAGACCGTTGGGGGCCACCAGCAGGGAGTGGTATCCCCCCTCCAAGTTGTCGGTGAGCATGTTGCGGAAAAAGGCCGCGCCGTCGTCCCCGATGACAGGGGAGGCGGTCATAACGCTCAGGTCGGTGTACAGGGCGCTGGTCTTTTCATTGTAGTTGCCGGTCCCCACCTGGGTGATATAGTGGGTGCCCTTCTTGTCCCGGAGGGTAATCAGGCAGAGCTTGCTGTGACACTTAAAGTTTTCCATGCCGTAGATGACCTTGCACCCGGCTTCCTCCAGCATTTTGGACCAGGCGATGTTGTTGGCCTCGTCAAACCGAGCCCGAAGCTCCATGAGGGCCACCACCTCTTTCCCGTTCTCCGCCGCCCGGCAGAGAATCCGGGCAATCTTGGAGGTGGAGGCCAGGCGGTAAATGGTAATCTTGATGGAGGCCACGTCGGGCCGGTCCGCCGCCTCTTCCAGCAGGCGCAGGAAGGGGTCAATGGAATCAAAGGGAAAGAAGAGCAGCCGGTCCTTCCGGCGGATCTGCTCAATCATGGACTCCTGGCGGTTTAAGTCCTCCGGCCACCGGGGATGGTAGGCCGGGTAGGTGAGCCTGGCCCGCAGGTCGGGGGACAGGGCTTTCTCCAGGTCATAGACATAGCCCATGGACAGGGGAGCGCTGTCGTAATAAATCTGGTGGGTCTCCACTTGGATCACCCGCTCCAGCAGGGCGAGCATCTCCTGGGAGGGCCGCTGGCCCAGCTCCAGGCGGACAATGGACTGGTTGGCCCGCCGTTTGAGGAGCTTGGTCATCAGCAGGCGGAAATCGTCCTCACTGTCCTCAAATTTTTCCGTGTCAAAGGTGAGGTCCGCGTTCCGGGTGGCGCTGATGACGCAGGTCTCCTCCACCTTGTATTTTCCAAAGAGGGTAGGGGCCCACTGACGGAGGATGGTCTCCAGGCGGAGAAAGCGGCCCCGGGCGCCGGGCAGGAGAAACAGCGGGGGCAGCGAGGTGGGAAGGGGGATAAAGCCCAGGGAGGTCTTGCCGCTTTTGCTCCGCAGCAGGGCGGTGATATACAGCGCCTTGTTGTCCAGATGGGGGGTGGGATGGCGCTGGCCCACGATCTGGGGCGAGAGAATGGGGAGGACCACAGAGTGAAAGTAGTCCTTCACCTGGGCCCGCTCCTCCTGGGTCAGCTGGTCATAGGTCAGGTCCACAATGCCCTCCTGGGCCAACAGACCGCTGACCCGGTTATAGAGCTGGCCCTTGATCTCTATGAGGCCGGGAACGGCCTCATAGACCGCCTTCAGCTGTTCCCGGGGACGCATGCCGCTCTTGCTGTCCACCTCCTCCGGGGAGACCGCCGCCATGTCCACCAGGCTGCCCACCCGGACCATGAAAAACTCATCCAGATTGCTGGCGAAAATGGCGATAAATTTCAGCCGTTCCAGGGCGGGAACGGTCTCGTCCGCCCCCTCCTCCAGGACCCGGCGGTTGAACCGGAGCCAGCTGAGCTCCCGGTTTTGGGTATAGGTATAATCGGTTACGACGCTTTGCGGATCTTTTGGCATAGATAGCCCTCCCGTACCCCATATTTGCTGACGATCATCTCCCCGGCTCCAAAACCCTCCACCATGTGGCGGAGGATCAGCAGGCCGGGGATCATGGTGTGGATGCGCTCCGGCTCCACCTTTAAGATCAAATCCGCCGCCGCCTTATGGGAGGAGCACAGCAGGGCGCTCACCTGCTCCAGCTGGCCCACAGAGACCCGGTTGGTGTCCTCCGGCAGGTGGCACACCCGTTTGGCCAGCTTCAGGGCCGCCCGGGCGGTCCCGCCCACACAGACCAGGGGGAGACCCTGGCGGACGGGCCCCTCCACCACCCCCCGGGTGGCCTGGCGGATGGCCTTTTTCATGCTCTCCACCGCCTGCTGGTTGGGCAGAATCTTTTTCACCCAGTCCCGGTAGAGCTTCAGAGAGCCCACGGGACAGCTGACCGCCGAGACCAGCTGACCATGGGCAAAGCGGACCACCTCCGTGCTGGCCCCACCGATGTCCACAAACAGTCCCTCTGACAATGCCAGCTCCTCCATGGCCCCGGCGTAGCCCAGGCGGGCCTCCTCCTCCCCGGAGAGAACCTCAATGGCAAAGCCGGTGCCCCGCTGGATCTCCGCCACTGCCTGGGCGGTGTTTCGGATATTTCGCAGGGAGGCCGTGGCAAACACCGCCACCTGGGGGATGTTCAGGGCACGCAAGGTGCCCCGGAAGGACCGCAGACCCAGGATGGCCCGGGTGATCCCCTCGGGGCTGAGTGCCCCTTCCTCCACATAGCCGGCCAGACCGGCCATGATCTTATCCTTAAAGAGAATGGTGAAAGTGCCGGTCTCCGTGGTCTCATAGACCGACAGGCGCATGGAATTGGAGCCGATGTCGATGACTGCTTGTTTCATGGTTTCCTCCCAACCTGTCTGGCGCACAGACAGGAATTCCTATCTTTCAGCATACTTGGACTCTGTAAAATCAAAAACCAATTTTCTGTTAAATGCCGGCATATCTCACTCCCCGGCTCACGCCGGCGGGGGAGAGGCGGGGTCGGCCTGCTTGGGGTTTACATGGACCATACAGTGCTTCACCAGGGGAAAGGCCTGCTCAATGGCCTCGTGGACCGACTCCGCAATGGCGTGGGCCTGGGACAAAGGGAGGTCAGCCTGGGCCGCGATCTCCGCGTCCACGTAGATTTTTGCCCCGAACAGGCGGGTTTGCAGCAGGTCCAGCCCCAGCACCCCGGGCTGGTCCAGAATGACCTGGGTCATCTGCGCCAGGGTTTCCTCATCACAGGACCGGTCCACCATTTTATCCACGGCGTCCCGGAAGATGTCCACGGCGGCCTTGACGATGAAAATGCAGATCACCACGCTGGCCACGCTGTCCATCACCGGAAAACCCGCCAGGGAACAGGCAATCCCCACCAGGGCCCCGATGGAGGAGAGGCTGTCAGACCGGTGATGCCAGGCGTCCGCCATGAGGGCGTCGGAGTGAATCTTCTTGGCCGCGGCCCGGGTATACCAGTACATCCACTCCTTGACCACAATGGAGACCGCCGCCGCCACAAGGGCCAGCATCCCGGGCACCGCCAGGTCGGCATAGGACCCGGCCAGAATGGTTTTCAGCCCCTTCCAGCCGATGAGCAGCCCGGTCTCCAGCAGGATCAGGGCCAGGGCCACCGAGGCCACGCACTCAAACCGTTCATGGCCATAGCGGTGCTGGGCATCGGCCTGCTTGCTGGAAATCTGAATCCCGATCATAACGATCAGGGTGGAAAACACGTCCGAAGCCGAGTGAACCGCGTCGGAGATCATGGCCCCCGAGTGGGCGAACACCCCCGCCAGAAGTTTTCCCGCGGAGAGGACGAGATTCACCGCCACACTGACCAGGGAGACCCGCATGGCCAGGCCCTTGGCCTGCTGGGGGGAGAGGGGCGATTCTGCTTTGGAAGATTGGGTTTGCAAGGGAATACACCTCCATAGACAGGAAGCCACCCGCGCATAAGGGGCGGATGGCTTTCCAAACTGCACTTGTTGGAAGGAACTCAGCCCTCAGCGGGCGGGGTTCCTCCACCACTCTTTCGGTGGCCTTTTTTATGCCAGTGAGAACGGCCCTTTCTCTCCTCCCCAGGTTTGGTCCGGTTGGGCTTTTCCGGGTGGGGATGGGGATTGGACCTGTTCCGGCTCCGGCTGTTCCGGTGGCGGCGGCGGACGGCCTCCTCCTGATAGAGTGCCTCCTCCGCTTCGGCCGCCAGGCCCTGGAGCTCTGTCTCCAGGGGAAGGGGCTGCTGGCTCTTGCCATTGCGATGGTGGCGGGGCCGGTGGCGGGCTTTTTCCTTCTCCCGCTCCACCTCCGCCTCCAAGGCCCGCTCCGCCCGTTCGGCGTTCCGGCCCCGGTCACCCCGGCGGCGGCGGTTGGGGGCGTGGTCAGACTGGACCTGGGTAGGCGTCCCGTGTTCGGCCAGAAACTCATCCAAGGCCGCAGCCAGGGCGGCCTGCTCCCGGCGGTACTGGTCCTCCGGGGACTCGGTGACCTTCCGCAGCTTGGCCAGCTCCTCCTTGGGGGGCTGCACATAGCCCTCCGGGCGCTTGCCCTTGCCGCTGCGGACCACTCGGATCTCACTGTTGTGATAGGTCTTCAGGGTGTCCGGGGCGTCGTCCAGGCGGACCCGCACCTTTTCCCGCAGGGTGTTGACGCTGATGATGGTGCCCGCCCCGTCGGGGGTCTCCACAAAGGAATCCATACGGGGGGCGTCCTTCATCAGGTCCTCATAGGCCTCCTGCTCATACTTCAGGCAGCACATGAGCCGGCCGCAGGTGCCGGAAATCTTGGTGGGGTTCAGGGAGAGGTTTTGGGTCTTGGCCATCTTGATGGAGACCGGCTGGAACTCCCGCAAAAAGGAGTTGCAGCAGAAGGGACGGCCGCAGATTCCCAGGCCCCCCAGCATCTTGGCCTCATCCCGAATGCCGATCTGCCGCAGCTCAATCCGGGTGTGGAAGACCGCGGCCAGGCTCTTCACCAGGCCCCGGAAGTCCACCCGGCCGTCGGAGGTGAAGAAGAAGAGGATTTTGGTCCCCTCAAAGCTGCACTCCACGCTCACCAGCTTCATGTCCAGTTTATGCTCCAGGATCTTCTCTTGACAAACCCGGAAGGCATAGACCTCCTTCTCCCGGTTTTTCTCCACCACGGCAAGGTCTTCCTCCGTGGCCGCCCGGACCACGGGGCGCAGGGGCGCGGCCAGCTCGGCCTCGGCCAAAGTAAAGTTGCCCCGGACGCACTGGGCGTACTCCAGACCTGAGGCGGTCTCCACAATGAGACCGTCCCCAGGGCGGCAGACCATGCCCTGGGGGTCAAAATAATATTGTTTGCCCTCGCTGCGAAAGCGAACGCTGATAATCTCTGCCATAGTTTTCTCCTTTGCTTACAGCGCGGCGGCGATCCAGCCGCTCAAATGGCCGGGGCTGACGGGAAACTCACAGGCCGCCCGAATGGGGACCAGGCGGTCCAGCACCGGCAGCAGGTCGGGCCGCCGGGGCAGTTCCGCCGCCAGCCGGGACAGGGCGGCCTCCAGGAGGAGGGGAAATTCCTCCCGGTCCTTCTTCTCCAGGGAGAGGAGGAAGGGCAGGCGGTCCCGGGGAGAGGCCCCGGTGAGGATCAGGTCGGCTAAGGTCTCCCCCGCCTGGTCGGCCTGCCGGGTCTCTTCCCCTGGAGCCCGGAGGGTTTCGCACCGGGACCGGATGGTGGGCAGCAGAAGCCCAGGCTGGGGGGAGAGAAAGAGGAAGCAGGCGTAGGCGGGCCCCTCCTCGATGAGCTTTAACAGAATATTCTGCCCCGTGGGATTGAGCAGCTCACTGTGCTCCAAAAGATAGACCTTTTTGGGGGCCTCATTGGGGCGGATATAGGCATCGGACCGCAGGGCCCGGACCTCCTCGGCCTTCAGGCCCTCCCCCTCTGGGTCGGCCCGGATAATATCTGGATGAATTCCCAGGCCGGCCTTCCGGCAGCCCGGGCAGTGCCCGCAGGGAGGGGTCTCCCCGGTACAGACCCAGGCGGCGGCCAAGGCCTCGGCCAGGGGACGGCGGTTTTCCCCCACCACCAGATAGGCGTGGGATAAGTTGCGCTTTGCCATGCGAATCCGCAGATGGGCTGGGACCTCCATGGGGAGGCTCACCTCCTTTTCTCCACAAAAACAGGGGAACTTGGGGAAAGACGGGGGCTCATCCCTTGGAAAAAGCCCGCCGGAGGGCGGCGTAGGTCAGTTCATAGGCCTGCTTGCTCACCTCCGCCTCGGGGACACTGAGCTCAAAGCAGTGATAGCAGCCGGGAAACACATGGCACTCCACCGGCACCCCGGCGGCCATCAGCCGGGACCAATAGGTGAGGTTCTCGTCCCGGCCCGGGTCCAGCTGCCCGATGAAGGAGAACAGGGGCGGCAGGCCCCCAAGGTCCTTGGCCAGGGCGGGGGACTCATACTGGGTGGGCATGTGCCCGGGGCTGAGCACCTTGTCCCAGGAGATCCGGCAGTTGTCCCGGCACCAGACCTTCCGGTCGGTGATCTCCTGGGAGGAGGGGGTCTCCAACCGGCAGTCCAGCTCCCCATAAAGGGGAACCTGCAGGCAGAGTCTGGGTCCCTTCCGGTCCCGGGCCAGCAGCGCCACGGCGGCGGCCAGGTTGCCCCCCGCCGACAGACCGGCCACCGCCAGACGGTCCGGGTCCACCCCCAGGGTCTGGTGGTTGGTCCAAACCCACAGCAGGGCGGCGTAGCAGTCTTCCAGGGGGGCGGGCATCTTCCACTGGGGCGCCAGGCGGTACTCCACCGAGACCACCACGCAGCCCACGTGCTTTACATACCGCTGGCACAGGTCCTCCTGCCGGTAGACCGTGCCGAAGAGAAAGCCTCCGCCGTGGTAGAAGAACAGGCAGGGCAGGGGGGCTTTCTCCCGCTGGCTGGGGGCGTACACCCGAATTTTCACCTGGGGCGCACCGTCGGGACCGGGAATCATCTGGTCCCAAGCTTTCACCTGGGGGTCCTCCCGCAGGTTGGCCAGTTCTGCGGCATTGCACTTGGGGACAAACTCCTCCAGGTGCTCAAAGTCAAAGCCGGCTGAGGCGTCATACCAGTCCCGCAGCTGGGGCTGGATACGGTCACGGAATGTCATGGCAATCCCTCCTTGACAGCGGGGCCAGAGGGCCCCTTTTGAAAGCAAAACGGCGGTGGAGCACAGTCCTCCTCCGCCGTTTCAGGTCAATATGCGTGCTTGCCCCGGGAGAAGGCCACCACCGTGCGGCGGTTGGGCTCGGTTCCCGTGGAATAGGTGATGACGTCGGGATAGTCCTGGAGGGTCTCGTGGATCACATGGCGCTCATAGGCGTTCATGGGCTCCAGGGTGATATTCCGGCGGTATTTGACCACTTTGGCGGCAACTTTATTGGCCAGGCGCTTGAGGGATTCCTCCCGCTTGGCCCGGTAGTGCTCCGCGTCAATGTGAATCCGCACCCGGTGGGTCCGGCCCCGGTTGACCGCGTAGTTGGTCAGCTGCTGGATGGCGTCCAGGGTCTCCCCCCGGTGGCCGATGAGGGCGCCCAGCTTCGGGCCCTCCAGGGTCACAAGAATCCCATTGTCCCCTTTGGGGGACACGTGGATGGCGGCCTCCACCCCCATGTGGGCCAGCAGGCCGGAGAGAAAGGCGCGGATTCGCTCCTCCAGGTCCCCCGGCTTGGCTCCGGGCACAGGGGAAGCCGGGGCCTCTGCTTTGGCCGGTCCCTTGGGGGCGGCCTCCGCCGGACGGGCCGGGGTCGCGGCCGGCTTCGGCTGGGGGGCCGGGGCGAAAATCTCCTCCACCGGGGAGACCGGGGCCTCCTCCTGGGAGACCTCATAGGTCACCTTGACCTTGGCCGGAGAGCTGCCAAACCCCAAAAATCCATTCCTCGCCCGCTCCAGGACCTCCACGGAAACACTGTCCCGGTCCAGCCCCAGCTGGGCCAGGGCATTCTGTATGGCAGCCTCTTCCGATCTGCCTGTGGCTTCAATCCATTTCAACATCAGGCTCGTCTCTCCTTATTTCTCGTCGTTGTCCTGTTCCGGCTCTTCCAGGAAGGATTCCTCCACGAAGCCCTCCTCTTCCTCCGGGACGGGCGCCGGCTGGGGCACCGGTTTCTCCGGGGCCGCGGACGTGGGGGCAGCGGAAGGTTTCTCCTCTTGGGCGGCCTGGGCGGGTTTTTCTGTCTTGGTGGGCTGATTGGGCTGGTCCTTCTTGCCCTTCTTCCCCTTGGCCTTGGCGGTCTTCTGTTCCTCCGCCAGGCGCTGCTGCTCCTCCTGGGCCTGCTTGGCCAGGTCATTGGGGTCCTGGTAGGGGAAGGTGGGGTAGCGTTCCGGGTCATACAGCCGGCCCCGGGCGTAGGCCCGGATACCCTCCCGGCTGGCGGTGGCGATGCTCTTGTTCAGCTTGCGCTCCATCTGAATTCGGCGCATCTCCTCGGCGGCCTTTTTCTTGGCCTCCGCCTGGGCCTGCTTTTCTCGTTTGACGCGCTCTTTCTCCTCTTCCCGGCGCTTGACCTTGGCCTCTTCCTGCTTTTTCAGGAAGGAGCGGAGGAAGGGGATGTTCAGCACTTCCTGCAGCATGGCAAACAGGCTGTTGGCAATCCAGTACACACCCAGGGCGGCGGGCAGGGTGAAGCAAATCCACAGGGAGAACAAAGGCATGATGAACATGGTCATCCGGGTGGACTGGTCCATGGTTCTCCGGGTGCCCAGGACCTTTCCGTTGATGTGGTTGGTGACGATCATGGACACCACACCCAGGGCGGCGGAGATCACGGGGATCAGCCAGAGGCCGAAGGCGGCGCCGATATCGTCGGCCTTCCAGAACATGAAGTGGGGGGTCTGAGACAGGTTTACCCCCAGGAAGGTAAAGTCAATCTGGGGCATGTTGGCCAGCTCCGGCACCGCCGCGACAATCTTGTCATGGTTCAGGAACACATCCTGGGCCATGCGGAGCTGCTCATTTCTGTAATCCAGTACATTTCCATACAGCAGGTTGGAGACCACGTTGAACTGATCCTGGGTCATGTTCATCAGATAGGTCAAAGGCTGCCGGACGATGGCGTACAGCACCATCAGAAAGGGCAGGGGAAGGAAGGACCAGAGACAGCCGGAGGAGGGCTTGACCCCTTCCTCCTCATAGAGCCTTTGCAGCTCCTGGCTATATTTCACCCGGTCCCGGGCGTACTTTTGCTGTAATACCTTCTGCTTTTCCGCCAGGCCGCTCATGGAGAGCATGCCCTTGCGCCCCTTGAGGAAGATGGGGAACAGGATCAGACGGATCACCAGACCGAACAGAATCAGGGACACGCCATAGCTGCCGGTCAGGTCGTAGAACAGCAAAAGCAGTTTGGCAAAGGGGGTTAAAATAATACTCATTGCAGCGCCTCCAGGTTGGATGGATGCCGCCGGCGGTCACCGGCAGGCGAAACAGGCTGTCCCGGATCAGGGGACGGGGTCATACTCAATGCTCTTCTGCCGGTGAAAGGGATTGCATCGGAGAATCCGGCGCAGGGCAAGAAAGCCCCCCTTCCAGGCGCCGTATTTTTCAATGGCCTCCAAAGCATAGGCCGAGCAAGTGGGGATGAAACGGCAGCAGGGGGGACGGGCAGGGGAGATGACCTTCCGGTAAAACCGGATCATCCAGAGCAGAACAGCCTTCATGGCTTCTCTCCCTCCGCATCAGAACCCTGGGGGGAGAGAAGCTGGAGCTTTTTTGCCAGGCGGAGAAAATCCCGTTCCAGTTCGGCGTACCGGCTGTAAACCGCCCGAACCCGGGCCACGACGACAATATCGTAGCCGGGGGAGAGCCGGTGCTCCTGCAGGCGGTAAATTTCCCGCAGCCGGCGGCGCACTCGGTTCCGGACCACCGCGTGGCCCAGCTTGGTTCCCGTGGTCAGGCCCAACCGGTTTTCCCGCCGGCCGTTTTTCCGGCAGTACAGAACCATGGTGGGCGAAACCGCGCTCCGGCCCTTGGCGTAGAGCCGGCGGAACACTCTGTTTTCCTTTAAGGAAACGGTGTACTTCACGGTGAGATTCTCCTTGCTTTGAGGACAGACAGCGAACGGGGAGGGCCCGCCTCCCGCCATCGGACAAGGCCGGCCGGGAGAAGGCCCGTCCAGCGCCCGATGCTTCGCAGGGGCGGTGGAATCTGATTCCCCGCCCCTTGTATGTACTCTTTATGCGGTTAACCTTGGCATTAGTGGGTCAGCCGGGCACGGCCTCTGGCGCGGCGACGGGCCAGAACCTTGCGCCCATTGGCGGTGGACATACGCTTGCGGAACCCGTGCTCCTTGGAACGCTGACGCTTTTTGGGCTGATAGGTACGAACCATTCTGATACACCTCCTGTATCGATTTCCAGCGGGAATTCCCGCCAACCACAACGGCCGAATTGCCCCGGCCGCGGTTGTCAAACATACACGCACCATGGCAGAAAGCCATGATTACATGAATGATATTATAGCGGAAAAGAATCCTCTGTGTCAACCTTAATTTTCACCTGGCAGGGGGTGGGGTTGGGAGAGGAAAGCAACGCAAGATATTGTGGGGGATGGCTGTTTTTGCGGGGGTTTTCAGATTGCTCTCAGGCTGTGCTTTGGGTGGAGGTTCTTTTTCCGGCGCCGTTGGAACGGGCGGGAACCTTGGCTTCCCAGCCGGGGCCCTATTTCTTTGAAGAAATAGGGGAAAGAACACCAAGGGGAAGGAGGTTCCTTCCCCTTGGAACCCCATTCTCTGGTGGGAGGAATGGGGGAAGGTGGTTGGGGCGGTATGGGCCTGGCCTGCGGCCTCCAAGACCAACGCCTCATGGCCCGCCCACCAGCTCGGGCGGGCGGGAGAGGTGATTCATAGACGGGAGGAAAAAACGGGAACCCGAATGGTTACTTTCTGCCTTCTCCCAAAGGGTACCTGTCCATGTCCCCAGCCCGCCCAGCCGGTGGGCGGGCCGTTACGGATCTTTCAATGTGAGGGCCGCAGGCCAGGTATCAAGAAAGAAGTACAGCCTCTCCCCACACAATCCCACCAGAGAAGGGAGTCCAGAGGGAAGAACCTCTTCCCTCTGGGGTTCTTTCCCCCATTTCTTCCCAAGAAATGGGGCCCCGGCCGGGCAGGCCAAGGTTCCCTGCCGTTCCAACGGCGTGGGTCATGGAACAACCTCCTCCCACAGCAAAAGAAACACCTGCTTGCCAAAAAATAAGGAATCTGATATAATAAACTGATTTTTTATCGATTGTTCTGAAGGAAAGTCAACAGGTCCATGAAACCATGGGCCTATCTCGCCGTGGCAGGAGAACCCCGGCAGACGTTGGAACGAGAAAGAAGGAGGAAGCCCATGAACTCCGCCGCCGACATTTGGGAGCGCGTGCTCTCTCTCATGCAGCAGACCATGACCGAAACCACCATCACCACGTGGTTTTCCGACGCGGAACCCATCGCCCTGGATGAAAACCGGTTTATTTTATACGTGCCCACGGACTTTAAGCGGGAAATCGTGGCCTCCCGGTATATAGGGGATATCAAGAAGGCCCTCTATGATCTCTTCTCCGCGGAGCTGGAGGTGGTGGTTCTCAGCGAGGAGGAGAAGGAGAAGTATGGCAAACGGGAGCCTGTCTCCCGCTTTCTGCCGGGGACGGAGGAGTACACCTTTGAACGGTTCGTGGTGGGCAACTCCAACAAATTGGCCCACGCCGCCGCCCTGGCGGTGGCGGAGCATCCGGCGGAAAATTACAACCCCCTCTTCATCCACGGGGAATCCGGCCTGGGCAAAACCCATCTGCTCTACGCCATCGCCCACACCATCCATAAAAATCATCCAGACTATAAAATTGTCTACATCCGGGGAGAGGACTTTACCAACGAGCTCATCCGGGACATTCGGGCAGGCAAGAACCAGGAGTTCCGGGACAAATACCGGTCGGCGGATGTCTTCCTCATGGACGACGTCCAGTTCATCGCCGGCCGGGACTCCACCCAGGAGGAGATGTTCCATACCTTTAACACCCTTTATGAGGACAAAAAGCAGATCGTCTTTACCGCCGACCGTCCCCCCAAGGAGATGCTCCGGCTGGAGGACCGGTTAAAAACCCGGTTTGAATGGGGTCTGCTGGCAGACATCCAACCCCCGGACTATGAGACCCGCATGGCCATCATCAAAAACAAGGCCATTCGCATGGGGGTGGAGCTGCCGGAAGAGGTTCTCATCTATGTGGCGGAAAACATCACCTCCAACGTGCGGCAGATTGAGGGAACGGTCAAGAAAATCCTGGCCTTCCGGGACCTTTTGGGCAGCAACGTGGACGCCAGCTCCGTCACCCGGGCGGTGCGGGACATGTTTAAGGAGACCTCGGACATCCTGCCCACCGCGGAGGTCATCATTGAAGAGGTGGGCAAGTTCTACGACATCGACCCCAACGCCATCCGGGGCCAGGGCCGGACCAAGGCCACCAGCTGGGCCCGGCACATCGCCATCTATCTCACCCGGCACATGACCAAACTCTCCCTGAAGGACATCGGCAAGGAGTTCGACAACCGGGATCACACCACCATCCTCCACTCCATCGACCGGGTGGAAAAGCAATGCAAAACCGACCCGGAGACCAACGAAGTCATCAAGGACATCCGCTCCAACATCAACGAACGATATAACTGAAATTCCTCCCCTTTCCCCCAAAATATTCCACCGTATTTTGTGGATAAGTGGAACAAGCTGTGTGGACAAGGGGAAACTTTCCACAAAGGGAAAAAACTTGTCCCATTCTGTCCACGGAGCCATGTTGGGAAACAAGCCCTGTCATTCCTGGATTTTTTCGGGTTTTCCACAAAAAATTTCCCTACTGCTACTACTGCGACCTTTCTTTCCTGTTCTCCCTATTTTGCGGGGAAAATCGGGAAATGACGATTCCAACACGACAGGAGGTCTTTCCATGAAATTCAGCTGCGAAAAAGCACTGCTGCAAAACGCCATCCTCACCGCCTCCCGAGCTGTCTCCCCCAAGAGCACCATTCCCGCCTTAGAGGGACTCCTTCTGGAGGCCGAGGACTCCGGCACCGTCTTCCTCACCGGCTATAACCAGGAGACCGGCATCCGCTCCGCCATCCAGGCCGATGTCACCGAGGCCGGTTCCATGGTCCTCTCCGCCCGTCTCTTCGGCGAGATCGTCCGAAAGATGCCCGACGACACCTTGCTCTTTCAGGAAGAGGCCCTAAAAGTTCACATCGCCTGCGGCATGAGTGAATTCGACCTTATGGGCATCGACCCCGAGGACTTTCCCGAGCTGCCCACCGTGGAGTATCAAAACTCCCTGTCCATCCCGGAACAGACCCTCCGGGCCATGATCGGACAGACCCTGTTCGCTGTCAGCGACGACGAGAGCCGCCCGGTCCACACCGGCAGCCTCTTTGTGGTGGATGAGGAGGGACTCACCATGGTGGCGGTGGATGGATTCCGCCTGGCCCTACGCCGGGAGCCGGTGGCGGAGAAGAACGGGACCTTCGAGTTCGTCGTCCCCGGGGCCTCCCTCAGCGAGGTGGAGAAGATCTGCCGGGAGACCGACGAGCTGGTGGGCATCCACCAGGGCGCCCGGCATATCCTGTTTAAGATCGGCAGCACCATCCTCATCTCCCGGCGGCTGGAAGGGGAGTTCTTGGCTTGGCGGCAGGCCATTCCCCGGAACAACCCCATCAAGGTTACCGCCAACACCAAGCAGCTGCTGGCCTGCATCGACCGGGTGTCCCTCATTGTCAGCGAGAAGCTCAAGAGCCCCCTGCGGTGCGTCATCGGAGAGGGCGAGATTGACATGACCACCAAAACCGCCCTGGGCAACGCCCATGACTGCTGCCCGGTGGAGGGCAACGGAAACGGCCTGGAGATCGGGTTCAACAACAAGTACATGATGGATGCCCTGAAGGCGGCTCCCAAAGATCAAGTGACCCTGGAGCTGTCCAGCCCCATCACCCCCTGCATCATCGTCCCGGCGGAGGGAGAGGAGAATTTCCTGTTCATGGTCCTCCCCGTCCGCCTCAAAGCAGATTTCTAAGCAAAATAACGGCGTCGTACTTCGCATCTCCCTTCCCTCCCTGCTTTCTCCTCCCAAAGGGTACCCACCCACGCCCCCAGCCCGCCCAGCCGGTGGGCGGGCCGTTACCAGCGTTTCAACGAGAGGGCCGCAGGCCAGGTACCAAGTGAGAAGTACATCCTTCCCCCACACCACCCCACCAGAGAAGGGAGTCCAGAGGGAAGAACCTCTTCCCTCTGGGGTTCTTTCCCCCATTTCTTCCCAAGAAATGGGGCCCCGGCTGGGCAAGCCAGGGTTCCCTGCCGTTCCAACGGCGGTGGAGAAAACCCACAATGCCCCCCGCCCGGGCAGGCCCCCGTTCCCCGCCGTTCCAACGGCGCCGGAAAAAACCGCAGAAAAGGCGATATCCCCCAAAAGAAACCCAAAGACCCAAGGAGGCGCCCATGGAACCACAATCCGTTTCCATCACCACAGAATACATCAAGCTGGAGGCCCTGCTGAAGCTGGCCAACCTGGTCTCCAGCGGCGGAGAGGCCAAATGTCTCATCCAGGACGGTCAGGTGTCCGTAAACGGCCAGGTCTGCCGGATGCGGGGAAAGAAGCTGCGTCCCGGGGACCGGGTGGCCTTTGCCGGCCGGGAGCTCACAGTGCAATGAGGGTCTGCTCCATCTGCTTGGACGGATTTCGCAACTACACCAACTTTTCCGCTTCCTTTGACCCGGGGGTCAATGTGATCTGGGGAGAGAATGCCCAGGGAAAGACCAATCTGCTGGAGGCCATTGGCTTTCTCTCCGGGGCCCGGTCCCACCGGGCCCGAGGGGACCGGGAGCTCATCTCCTTTCAGCGGGATCAGGGGACCATCACAGCCCAGGTGGACAGCCGGGACCGGACCTTTCTCATTGAGGCCCAGCTGGCCCGGGGGCGTCGGCGGAAGCTTCTGGTGAACCATGTGAAGCTGAAAACCGCGGCGGAGCTGACGGGGATTGTCCAGACGGTGCTGTTCTGCCCGGAGGATCTGGCGCTGATTAAATCGGGGGCGGCGGAGCGGCGGGCCTTTTTGGACCACGCCATCTGCCAGCTTCGCCCCCGATATGGGGAGGCGCTGGCCCAATACCACAAGCTGCTGGACCACAAGACCCGGATTCTTCGGGATTGGGAGAAGAATCCCAGCTTGCTGGAGGTGCTGGAGGACTTCAACGAGGCCATGGCCCGGGCGGGGGCCCTGCTCATTCACTACCGGGCCCACTTTGTGGGGAAACTGGCCCCCCGGGCGGCCCAGATTCAGCGGGACTTTTCCGGGGACCGGGAGGAGCTGACCCTCTCTTATCAGACCGTGGGTACCGTCCGGAACCCCTTGGGGCCCACGGTGTCCATTTATGAGGATCTTCGGGCCCACCAGGATAGCCACCGCCGGGCGGAATTGGAGGCCCGGTCCTGCCTGTCCGGGCCCCACAAGGATGATCTGGCGGCCTGGATCGACGGACAGCCCGCCCGGCAGTTTGCCTCCCAGGGCCAGACCCGGACGGCGGCCCTCTCCCTGAAGCTGGCAGAGCGGGAGCTCTTTGAGGACGACACGGGACAGTGGCCGGTGCTCCTGTTGGACGACGTGCTCTCGGAGCTGGACGCCCGGCGGCAGGACTTTGTCCTGGACCGGATCACCGGGGGACAGGTGTTCATCACCAGCTGTGAGGCCCCGGCGGGGGAGATTTCCCGGGGAAAAATCCTCCATATTCACCAGGGCGCTTTGGTGGATTCGCCGAATTAAGAAAAATTCTCTCCTGTGTTGTACAAAAACGTCCTCCTTTCGCGGGGGGGACTGTGGTAAGATAGAGGAACCTTTTTGACTTTGTCACAGAAAGGCGGGTGGGAGCCATGTATCTGCACTTGGGGGCCTCGGTGGTCATCCCCCTGGGGGATGTGCTGGGGATTTTCGACCTGGACAATACCACTTCCTCCCGGGTGACCCGGGACTTTCTGGCCCGGGCCCAGCAGGCCGGCCAGGTTGTCAGCGTGGGGGAGGACCTGCCCAAGTCCTTTCTCCTCTGCCGGAACCAGGCGGGCAGGGTCACCGTCTACCTCTCCCAGCTCTCCTCAGCCACTCTGCTCAGGCGGGTGGAGTCCGGCCGCTTTGAGACAATATAGCGCAGCAAGCCCCTTCGGCGGACAGAACTTCGCCGGCAGGGGAATTCCCTCTGGAGGTATCAAAAATGGATCAGTTGGAACAGAAAAACACCACCGCGGTGGAACATGAGTACGGGGCCTCGGAGATTCAGGTCCTGGAGGGACTGGAGGCCGTCCGGAAGCGGCCGGGCATGTACATCGGCTCCACCTCCTCCAGCGGCCTGCACCATCTGGTCTATGAGATCGTGGACAACGCCATTGACGAGGCCCTGGCCGGGTATTGCACCGAGATTCAGGTGGGGATCGAGCCGGGCAACATCATCCGGGTGGTGGACAATGGCCGGGGCATCCCCGTGGACATCCAGAAGCAGACAGGCAAACCCGCCCTGGAGGTGGTCTTTACCATCCTCCATGCCGGCGGCAAGTTCGGCGGCGGGGGCTATAAGGTCTCCGGCGGTCTCCACGGGGTGGGCGCTTCTGTGGTCAACGCCCTGAGCCAGTGGCTGGAGGTCCGGGTCCATAAGGACGGGCAGATCTACGAGATGAAGTTTGCCCGGGGCCAGGTAACCCAGCCCATGCAGGTGGTGGGGCAGACCGACCGTACCGGTACGGAGGTGGTCTTTCAGCCCGACCCGGAGATGTTCACCGAGACCACGGAGTACGATTACGAGACCCTTCACACCCGGATGCGGGAGGAGGCCTTCCTCAACGCCGGCCTGTCCATCACCATTGCCGACCGGCGGGGGGAGGAAGTGATCTCCGAGACCATGTGCTATGAGGGCGGCATCCGGGAGTTTGTCACCTACATCAACCGCAACAAGACCCCCATCCACGACGGCGTCATCTATATGGCCGGGTCCCGGGAGGACGCCATGGCGGAGGTCTCTCTCCAGTACAACGACAGCTACAACGAGATCATTGTCTCCTTTGCCAACAACGTGCACACCCCGGAAGGGGGCATGCACGAGGAGGGGTTCAAACGGGCCCTGACCAATGCCCTGAACGCCTACGGCAGAAGAATGAAGCTGCTCAAAGAGGACGAGAAGGTGAGCGGCGAGGACTGCCGGGAGGGCCTGACCTGCATCATCTCCGTGAAACTCACCGAAGCCCAGTTTGAGGGCCAGACCAAGGCCAAGCTGGGAAACTCCGAGATCCGCACCCTGGTCAATTCCATTGTCTCGGAGAAGTTGGAGGAGTTTTTGGAGGAGAACCCCGCCGTGGGCCGGGCCATCCTGGACAAGGCCCTCACCGCCGCCCGGGCCCGGGAGGCCGCCCGAAAAGCCCGGGAATCCGTCCGCCGGAAAACCGGGCTGGAGTCGGGACAGATGCCCGACAAGCTTCGGGACTGCAACGAACGGGACCCCTCCCTTACGGAAATCTACATCGTGGAGGGCGATTCCGCCGGCGGCTCGGCCACCCAGGGCCGGGACTCCCGGTTCCAGGCCATTCTCCCCCTGTGGGGCAAAATGCTCAACGTGGAAAAGGCCCGGGCTGACCGGGTCTATGGCAATGACAAGCTCAGCCCCGTCATCACCGCTCTGGGGGCGGGGATCGGGGAGGAGTTTAACCCGGAAAAACTCCGCTACCACAAAATTGTCATCATGGCCGACGCCGACGTGGACGGGGCCCACATTCGGACCCTGCTGCTGACCTTCTTTTTCCGGTTCATGCGCCCCCTCATTGAGCAGGGGTATGTCTACTCCGCCGTGCCCCCCCTGTATAAGCTCACCCGGGGCAAGCAGCAGCGGGTGGCCTACTCCGACGAGGAACGGGACGCGGTGTCCGCCCAGATGCGGGGGGACAACCCCAACGCCAAGGTGGAGATCAGCCGCTTCAAGGGTCTGGGTGAGATGGACCCCCACGAGCTGTGGGAGACCACCATGAACCCCGAAACCCGTACCCTCCGGCGGATTACTCTGGAGGACGCGGTGAAGGCGGACGAAATCTTCACCATCCTCATGGGGGAAAAGGTGGAGCCCCGAAAGGAGTTCATTGAGGAGAACGCCAAGTACGTGGTAAATTTGGATATTTGAGTTTGGAGACCTCCCTTGGGAACGGTCTGTGCATCGCCCACCCCAAAAGGGCATACACTACCTCCAGTCAAAAGGAAAGGAAACCAAACTACGCTTATGATGCTATCTTCCATTCTGTTTTTGGTGGCCGCCGCTCTGCTGCCCCCGCTGGTGCTGCTGCGGGTGGTCTACCAGATGGATAAACTGGACCGGGAGCCGGGAGCCCTGCTGTTGGCCCTGTTCTTTCGGGGGGCTTTGGCCATGGTCCCCATCTTGGTGCTGGAGGTTGTGGCCGATCAGTTCATTGATTTTTTCCCTTGGCGGCCCATCGTCTACCTCTTTCTGGCCTATTTTGTGGTGCCGGGATTCATTGAGGAGGGGGTCAAGTACCGGGTTCTTCTCCGGCGCACCTGGAATGAGCCCCATTTTAACCACCGGTTTGACGGCGTGGTGTACGGGGTCTTTGTCTCCCTGGGCTTTGCCGCGGTGGAGAATGTGCTGTATGTGCTCACCTCCGGCTTTTCCACGGCGGTGGTGCGGGCCATTTTCTCCATCCCGGGCCACGCCATGTTCGGCGTGGTCATGGGGGAGGCGATGAGCCGGGCAAAATGGCTGGAGGTCCATGGACAGCGGGAACAGGCCGGGGCGGCCCGGCGGCGGGCCTGGCTTCTGCCGGCGGTTCTCCACGGTCTGTATGACTTTTTGCTCGTGGGATTTGGCTGGATTTTTTATGGATATTTCGCGGGGTTGGTGGTCTATGTGGTCCGTCTGCTGCGGCAAAGCGCCCGGGAGGACGGGCCAATCAACCTGTGAGGCGGCCTGCCTCCGACAAGACCCATCCCCCGCCGCCGGGCGGCGGCAGTGAAGGAGTGAAACTATGGCAAAGAACAAAGACTACCGGCCGGAGGACATCGCTTTCCCGGACCAGGTCATCGTGGAGTCGGAGCTGGTCAAGGAGATGAAGGACAGCTACATTGACTACGCGGTGTCCGTCATTGTGGGCCGGGCCCTGCCCGATGTGCGGGACGGACTCAAGCCCGTGCACCGGCGGATTTTATACTCCATGTATGAAAGCGGTTTGACCTCCGACAAGCCCTTCAAAAAATCCGCCACCTGCGTGGGCGACGTGCTGGGCAAGTATCACCCCCACGGGGACAGCTCCGTGTATGACGCCTTGGTCCGGCTGGCCCAGGATTTCTCCATGCGCTACCGGCTCATCGACGGCCACGGCAACTTCGGGTCCGTGGACGGCGACCCTCCCGCGGCCTATCGTTACACCGAGGCCCGCATGGCCAAGATGGCCGGGGAGATGCTGGCGGACATTGAGAAGGAGACGGTGGACTGGGACCCCAACTTCGACGAGAGCCGGAGGGAACCCCGGGTGCTGCCCGCCCGGTTTCCCAACCTGCTGGTCAACGGCTCCTCCGGCATCGCCGTGGGCATGGCCACCAACATCCCCCCCCACAACCTGCGGGAGGTCATTGACGCGGCGGTCTGCGTGCTGGACAACCCCGAGGCCGACCTGGCCGACCTGATGCAGTACGTGAAGGGGCCGGACTTTCCCACCAAGGGAATCATCATGGGCCGCTCCGGCATCCGGGCGGCCTACGCCACCGGCCGGGGCCGGGTGACCATCCGGGCCCGCACCGAGTTTGAGGAGTACGGCCGCAACCACGAGCGCACCCGGATCATTGTCACAGAGCTGCCCTACCAGGTCAACAAGCGCATGCTCATCGCCGCCATCGCCGAGCAGGTGAAGGAAAAGCGGCTGGAGGGCATCTCCGACCTCCGGGACGAGTCCGACCGCAACGGCATGCGGGTGGTCATTGAGCTCAAGCACGATGCCAACCCCCAGGTGGTGCTGAACCATCTGCTCACCCAGACCCAGCTGCAGACCACCTTTGCCATCAACATGCTGGCCCTGGTGGACAACCAGAGACAGCCCCGGATTCTCTCCCTGCGGAATATTCTGGACGAGTACCTCACCTTCCAGGAGGAGGTCATCACCCGCCGCACCCGCTATGAAAAGCGCAAGGCCGAGGAGCGGGCCCACCTGCTGGAGGGGTTGCTCATCGCCCAGGACAACATTGACGAGGTCATTCAGATCATCCGCTCCAGCTATGACAACGCCAGGGAGAACCTGATGAACCGCTTCCACCTGGACGAGGTCCAGGCCCAGGCCATCTGCGACATGCGGCTGATCGCCCTGCAGGGCCTGAACCGGGAGAAGCTCCAGGAGGAATACAACGAGCTGGAGAAGAAGATCGCCTGGTACCAGGAGCTGCTGTCCAACCGGGAGAAGCTGGTGGGTGTGATGAAGCAGGAGCTGCTGGAGATCCGGGACAAGTACGGCGACGACCGGATGACGGAGATCCAGGACGTGGAGGACGAGATCGACATTGAGGACCTCATTGAGGAGGAGACCTGCGTCTTCACCCTCACCGCCGCCGGGTACATCAAGCGGATGCCTGTGTCCACCTACCGCGCCCAGAAGCGGGGCGGCAAAGGGGTCTCCGCCCAGAGCCTGCGGGAAGAGGACTATGTGGACACCCTGTTCACCGCCTCCAGCCACGACAACATTCTCTTCTTCACCAGTTCCGGCCGGGTGTACAAGAAGAAGGGATATCAGATTCCCGAGGCCAGCCGGACCGCCAAGGGAACCCATCTGAACAACATCTTCCAGTTCGAGCCGGGAGAGCGGGTCACCGCCATGCTCCACGGCCGGGATTATGACGAGAACGGCTATCTGTTCATGGTCACCCGCAACGGCACGGTGAAGCGCACGGAGAAATCCGCCTTCCGAAACATCCGGGCGGCGGGCCTCCGGGGCCTCACCCTGGACGAGGGGGATGAGCTCATCGCCGTGCTGGAGACCGACGGGGAGGCCAATGTCCTCATCGCCACCCACGACGGCATGGCCATCTGCTTCCGGGAGACCGATGTCCGGCCCATGGGCCGGACCGCGGTGGGGGTCCGGGGCATCAAGCTCCGGCCGGGAGACTATGTCATCGGCGGGGTGCTGGCCCAGCTGGGCACCACCCTGCTGGCCATTACGGAAAACGGCTATGGCAAGCGCACCCACATTGAGGAGTACATCCGTTCCGGGGGAGAGCCCCAGCACCGGGGAGGCTTCGGCCTGAAGGGATATCAGATCACCGAAAAGACCGGCAAGGCCGCCGGGGTCAAGGTGGTGGAGGAGGACGACGACATCCTGCTCATCTCCGACGACGGCACCATCATCCGCATGGCCGCCGCCGATGTGAACCTGTACAGCCGCACCGCCCAGGGAGTCCGGGTGATGCGGGTGTCCGAGGGAACCAAGGTCATCTCCCTGGCCCGGGTTCCCCAGGAGAATGAAGGGGAAACCCAGGAGGAGACATAAATGGAAAAAGAGTTTCGAAAGATCACCCTCACCTTCGGCGTAATTATGGCCGTCCTGGGCGCTCTGGTGATCTGGCGCGGGGTGACGAAGATGATCCCCGTCACCGGCTGGGTCCACGGAGGACTGTTCACCCTGGGAGGCTTGTTCTTCTTCCTGGTGGGGGTGGCGCTGCTGGTGGTCCCGCCCTTGCGGGCCCGGCGGAAGAAAAAGAACGCGGAGGAGCGGGAAAAAGCGTCATGAAGCAGGTGACCATTTACACCGACGGTGCCTGCTCCGGCAACCCCGGCCCAGGGGGCTGGGGGGCGGTGCTCCTGTATGGGAGCCATCGAAAGGAGATTTCCGGCGGGGAGGCCTCCACCACCAACAACCGCATGGAGCTCACGGCGGTGATCGCCGCCCTGTCCCTGCTGAAGGAGCCCTGCGGCGTGGACCTCTATTCTGACTCCAAATACGTCATCGACGCTCTGGAGAAGGGCTGGGCCCGGGGCTGGAAAAAGCGGGGCTGGGTGAAAAGCGACAAAAAGCCCGCCCTGAACCCCGACCTGTGGGAGCAGCTGCTGGCCCTGACAGACCGGCACCAGCTGCGCTACCACTGGGTAAAAGGGCACGCGGAGAACCCCTACAACAACCGCTGTGACGAGATGGCCGTGGCGGAGAGCCGGAAGTTTAAGGCATAACAGATGGAGGCAGCCCTCTGCAAGGGGGCTGTCTCTTCCTGCGTAAAATCCCTCTTGGCCCTGTTCGGGTCGGTGCGCCCGCCCCAGGGCGGCAAGAAAAAAGGAGAACCAATGAAGAAAAAAACCATTCTATTCGACTTGGACGGGACCCTGCTCCCCATGGACCAGGACGCCTTTACCCGTGGGTATTTCAAACTCCTGGCCCAAAAGCTGGCCCCCCACGGGTATGACCCGGCCGCTCTGGTGGACAACATCTGGGCCGGCACCGCCGCCATGGTGGGCAACGATGGCAAACGCACCAACGAGGCAGCCTTCTGGGACAGATTCGCCGCCCTGTATGGGGAGCAGGTCCGGGAGGACATCCCCCTGTTTGACGCCTTTTACCGGCAGGAGTTTCAGCAGGCCAAGGCTTTCTGCGGCTTTACCCCAAAAGCCCGGGCCGCAGTGGAGGCCTGCAAGGCCGCCGGCCATCGGGTGGCCCTGGCCACCAATCCCATCTTTCCGGCGGTGGCCACGGAGAGCCGCATCCGCTGGGCGGGGCTGGCCCCGGAGACCTTTGCATGGTACACCACCTATGAGAACATCGGCTACTGCAAGCCCAACCCCGATTATTACCGGGAGATTTTGCGGTATTTGGGCTGCCGGGCGGAGGACTGCCTGATGGTGGGCAACGATGTGGAGGAGGATATGATGGCCGCCCAGGCGGCGGGGCTGTCGGTCTTTCTGCTCACAGACTGCCTGCTCAACCGGAAAGAGAAGGACATCTCCTCCTATCCCCAGGGGGATTTTGACGCACTGCTGGCCTTTGTGGAGGAGTGGGGCGGGGAAGCCTCCCTCTAATGGAACGGATGGAAAGAAAGGTTCTCCCCAATTTCCCAGGAAATTGGGGAGAACCTTTTCGTTTTTTCTAAGTTTTCTCTGGAAAAGAGGGAAAAATGGGACTTATGAGATCCACTTTTCCACATCTTCCACGGAAAAGTCCACATGCAGCGCGGTGCTGATGCCCAGGCCCAGCACCCGGGAGAGGGTCTCCACCTCGCTGTCCACGTTTCGGGGGGTGACAAACCACTCGGCCCCCTCCTGACGGAAGAGGGCCGGGTCGAATCCCTCCTGCCCCGCCTGGTCCAGCAGGTCCAGGCAGAGGGTGGCCGCCTCCACCACCGTGGGTACACCCACGGCGATGACGGGAATCCCCAGGTGTTCCTCATCCAGGGCCATTCGGGCGTTGCCCACCCCGGAGCCGGGGACAATGCCGGTGTCGGAGACCTGGACCGTCCGGCACACCCGCTCCTGCCGGCGGGCGGCCAGGGCGTCCACGGCGATGAGGCAGGCGGGCTTGAGCTTTTTCACCACCGCCCCGATGAGCTCGCCGCTCTCGATCCCCGTGGTCCCGGTGACCCCGGCGGCCAGCGCGGAGACCGGGCGGAGGGCGGAGAAGTCCTGGGGCATGGTCTGCACCAGGTGGCGGGTGACCAGGAGAAAGTCCGTGGCCCTGGGCCCGATGGCGTCGGGGGTCACCCGGCGGTTGCCCAGACCGGCCACCAGAACAGACCCCTGTTTGGGCAGGGTGGGCAGGGCTTCCAGCACTGCGGCCACCCCCCGGGCCGCCCGCAAAACCTCCTCCCGCTCCCGGGGGAGCTGGGGCAGCTCTAAGGTGAGATAGGTCCCCTTGGGCTTGCCCAGGGCGGCCTCCCCCTCCCGATTGAGGATTTCCACCCGGGTGAGGGGATAGCCAAAGACGGTGTCCTCCTGGGCCTTCACCCCGGCCAGACGGGTGGTCTGGGCTGCGGAACCCTCCGCCAGCTCCTTGGCCTCCAGGGCCAAATCAATTTTTCTGTCTTGGATCATGGGGCACTCCCTTCCGTCCCACCACCAGATATGGTGGGACAAGCAGATTCTAATCACTATCTTTAGCACTTTGCAAAAATTTATGTAAAAATTCAGATTTTTCTGGAAAAAAGGTTGCAATTTCAAGCGGGGTATGCTAAAATACATTCTCGCACAGAACTTTTGTGACAAAATGAATCAATCGGAGGAGGTGTTTGGTTTGCCGAATATCAAGTCTGCCAAGAAGCGTGTTCTGGTCAATCAGACAAAGGCCGCCAGAAACAAGGCCGCAAAGTCCGCCCTGAAGACTCAGCTGAAGTATTTTGATGCTGCTATCAACGAAGGCAACCGCAGCGAGGCCGATAAGAGATACAAGGAAGCTGTCAAGGCTGTGGATCAGGCTGCTGCCCGTGGTCTGATGCATAAGAACACCGCAGCCAACCGCAAGAGCAAGATGACCCTGCGGCTGAACAAGATTCCTCAGTAACGAGAAGGACTTACGGAAAACCGTCTGATTGGATCAGACGGTTTTTTTGTATTGGGCTTTTCCCGCCTTGGCGGCGGGAAAAACCAGCATGAGACGGGTTCCCCGGTCCCAATCCGGGCATCCTATCTCTGTCCCCCTCTCTCCCACCATACCGCAGAAAGGACCGTATATGGATACTTCCGCAGACGCCTATTTTCCCGATCCACGCCCCCTGCCGCCTGGACAGCGGCGGCAGCTGTGGGCCCGTCTGGCCATTCGGCTGGGGATTTTTTTGTCCCTGGTTCTCTTCCTCTGCCTGGCGGGCCGCCCTCTGCTCTCCCTGTGCATGCCCTTTGCCCTGGCTCTTTTGGCCACCTGGTTGACCGAGCCATTGCTCCGCTTTTTCCACAGGCGGTGGAACATTCCCCGGGGCATAGGGGCCATTGTCCTGATTTTGCTCCTGGTGGGAGCCCTGGGCGGCCTAATGGCGGCTCTCATTTGGAAAGGCTGGAGTGAGCTTTCCACCCTGTGGGGAAACTGGGACCAGGGCTGGAACGCCTTTCAGGAGACTTACTATCAGCTCAGCCATGCCCTGGACAAGTGGCTGGCCTATCTGCCCCAGCAGGTGCAGGACACCCTTTGGAATCTGTCGGACCGGCTGCTGGCCTGGCTGGAGGAATTTGTTTATAATCTGTTACCGAAGACCACCTCAGCGGTGCGGAGCATCTCCTCCTTTGTGCTGGCCTTTCTCTTTTTCCTGGTGGCCTGGTATTTTACCGCCGAGGATTATCCCAATCTCCGCCGGGTGGCCCGGGAGACCATTCCCCGGAGTGTCCGGCGCATCGGCGTACAGGCCCGGGGCGCTTTTTCCGCCGCCTTTGGGGGCTATCTCAAGGCGGAGATTCTGGTCTCCCTGGGGGTGACGGGGATTCTTTTGGTGGGCTTTTTCCTGCTTCGGCAGCCCTATTGGGTGCTGCTGGCGGTGGCCCTGGGCATTTTGGACTTTATCCCCATTGTGGGGGCGGGGACGGTGATGGTCCCCTGGTCTGTCATTCTCCTGGTGCTGGGGGAGTGGAAGCGGGGCGTGGCCTTTCTGGCGGTGTGGGGGGTTATCTGCCTCTTCCGCCGGATGATTGAGCCCAAGATCGTGGGGGACCAGACAGGGCTGCACCCCCTGCTCTCCCTGCTGGCCATTTACGTGGGCATGAAGTTAGGGGGCGTGGTGGCGATGATCCTGGCCCCGGTTCTGCTGCTGATGCTCCGGAACCTGTGGCGGGCGGGGATGTTCCACGCCACCGTCCGGGACCTCACCATGGCGGCCCGGGATATGGCGGCCATCCTCCATGGCAGACCGGAGGAGACAGACCCGCCAGAGCCCGAAAAACCCGGCGAAACCGTTCAAAAAATGGAGAAAGAAAGTTAAAAGTTTTTCTACTTCGATTTCACGAAATCTTCATAAATATCCGCTATACTGACCACAGTAAAAAGAGCACGGGGTCTTCCCTTGGGAGGGGCCTTTGCATCCTCAGAAAACAGGATGGACTGGAGGCATACTTATGGACTACTACGGCAACGACAACGGCAATCAGAACGGCGGCTATTCTCACGATCCCTTTGCTTCGGGAGATGGCCCCTCCTTTCAAGGCTCCGGCTTTCAGGGGCCAAACTTTGACGGGGGAAGTCCCCGGGGGAAAAAGCCCAGAAAGCCCTTGAGTGCCAGACAGAAAAGCACCTTAAAGGTCGTGGCCCTGTGTCTGGTGTGCGCCCTGGTGGGCGGTTTGGCCCATCCTGTGTACAATGCCGTCACCGGCGGAAATGGGACCACCATTTACACCGGCAACCGAACCCCCACCAAGGTGGACACCGCCGCAGTGAACACGGAGAAGGAACTGACCACCGCGGAGATTTACGCCAAGTATGTCAGCTCCTGCGTGGGCATCACCGTGGACATCGTCAGCACCAACATCTTTGGCCAGACCGTCACCGGCGCGGCCGCCGGCTCCGGCTTTGTCATCACCGAGGACGGCTACATCCTCACCAACTACCACGTCATTGACGGGGCCAACTCCATCAAGGTGACCTTCTCTGACGGTAAGGAGTATACCGCCACCTATGTGGGCGGCGAGGAGGCCAACGACATCGCTGTCATCAAGGTGGAGGCCACCGGCCTGACCCCCGTGGTCATTGGCAGCTCCAGCGACATGCTGGTGGGGGAGCAGGTCACCACCATCGGCAACCCCTTGGGAGAGCTGACCTTCTCGGAGACCACCGGCATCATCTCCGCCCTGGACCGCACCATTACCATGAGTGACGGCAACAAGATGAATATGATCCAGACCGACTGCGCCATCAACTCCGGCAACTCCGGCGGTCCCCTGTTCAACAGCCACGGGGAGGTCATCGGCATTGTCTCGGCCAAGTATTCCTCCAGCGCCAGTTCCTCCTCAGCCTCGGTAGAGGGTTTGGGCTTCGCCATCCCCATGGATGACGTGGCGGACATGGTTTCGGAGCTGGTCACCAATGGCTACGTCACCGGCAAGCCTCTCATGGGCATCTCCGTGGGCGACGTGGCTGAGGATGTGCAGGCCTACGGCGTCCCGGCCGGCGCGGCGGTGAAAGTGGTCACCCCCGGCCTGTGCGGGGAGAAAGCCGGCCTGCAAGAGGGTGATATCATCACCAAGATCAACGACACAGAGGTGGCCTCGGGGAATGACCTCATCACCGCCAAGGACAACTACAAGCCTGGGGACACGGTGAATCTCACGGTCTATCGGGATGGAAAAACCATCACCGTGAAGCTGACCTTGGAGGAGTCCACCCCGGAAAAAACAGCCCAACAGGACCAAGCCCAGAAGGAATATGAAGAACAGCAGCAGCAACAGTTGCAGCAAGAGCAGCAGCAAGGCAGCGGCGGCTGGCCTTTCGGCGGCTTTGGGTACTGATTCTATACATTGTGTGTTCAACAACAAAATAGCATCACCAAACCACCTGGGGCGGCCCTTTGATCAGGGCCGCCCCAGGTGGCATTTTTTCAGCATACAGAACATAGGGATTCGTTAGCTTCCAACAAAAGTCTGAACATGATAGTATAGAAGAAGGGTCAACGTATTGGTGTCAGCATCCCAGGCACCATGCCAGTCATCTTGATACCAGCTGCCCTGGGGCTGACTGTCCGGGTGACTGAGATCACAAACCGGGATCATCACTTCTCCATACAGAGCGCGGGCTGGAGTATGAAACTGTCTGGCAAGACCGGATTCGGTGACATACCCAGTATCCCCCATGCGGTAGTCAAAAAAGGCACAGGTCTGGGAGATCATACTAATGCAATAGATCTGCTGAATGGGCCACCACATTTCCGAGTAAGGGTCGTTGATGTTCCAGAGGGGGTTATTGGTGTGCTCGGTGCCATGGTCTTTTATCAGGCGCCTTTCCACATCATAGATGTCTTTGATGGAGGCATAGACCACGTTGTCCACGATTTGGAGCTGAATTTCGTCCGTCTCCTCTTCCCATAGGACGGTTCCTTCCTCTGCGTACTGCACCACAAGATGTATCTCCGGATTCAGCCCCTGCTCCATCTCATGGAGCATCCGCTGAATCATCACCACCGCCTCGGCCCGGGTGGAGGTCTGGTTGGGACGGAAGGTGTTGTCGGGGTAGCCCTCCAGGATGCCGGCCTGGACCGCCTCATGGACATACCCCTTCATCCAGTCCAGAATCTCGGCGTTGTCCGCGAAGGGGAGGTCTTCTCCCGCATACTGGTTGGCCGGATAGACCAGGCCCAGGGCCCGGTCGGTCATCAGGGCGATTTCGTACCGGGCGATCTCCTTTTCCGGCCGGAAGTTTTTGCCGTTGTAGTCATCGGGCACCACCATGCCGGAGTAAAGGGCGGCGTCCGTCCAGCCCTGGGTGGTCAGCCAATGGCCGTCCATGTCGTTGAGGATGGGGACATACTTTTTTTCCGAATACCGGCCATCCTTTGTGGTTGCGGTCTCTGTCATCCAAGCCACCGTCTCGCTGTCCGGGGTCAGATGGATGGCGTCCAGCAGGAGCTTGGTGAACTCCGCCCGGGTGATGGTCTTTTCCGGCTGGAAGCTGCCATCGGGATAGCCGTCTACCCACCCGGCGGCCACTGCCTCCTGAATTTCCTTCTGGGCCCAGTGGCCCTGTACATCCCATAGAGGGTTGCCGCTGCCTGGGGAAGCCGCCGCCGCAGGGATCAGCAAGGTGACCGCCAGCAGGGCGCATACCATTTGCCGCATTGGTTTCATAGGAATCTCTCCTTTCTTTTCTTTCGTCCGGCAGGACGTCCTATATAAACTAAGACGGATTTCCGGTGGAAATGCAAGGGGTTTTTCCAAATTTTTTGCCTGGCTGCCTCAAATTTTCAAAAAACTATGCACAAAAAACCCTTCTCTTGTGGAAAAAGGGCGAGAGAACCGGCGGCGCCAGAGGGGAAAGAGGAAAAATCGGCGCGCTCCCTTGACGCAGGCGGGAAAAGGTGATAGAATACCCCGATGTAAGAGGCTGTGACCGGGAAGAGTACCCCCACTTCCCCGCCCAAGAGAGGAGCCGGACGGTGCAAGGCTCTGGCGGTGGTGGAGGGAAGGCGCCCGTAAGCCGCGGGGAGGCAATGCCCCGCCGGTTCCCCGCCGTTATCGGGTTCGAGTGCGGGCCGCGTTCTTTTTTCGGCCCGAATTCAGGTGGTACCACGGAGAACCTCCGCCCTGAGCTTTCCGCTCAGGGCGTTTTTTTGTCCCCAAAGACTGCCCCATTTTCCCGTAAATTACAAACGAAGGAGTTTGACAGGATATGAAAAACAACGAAAAGACCATGGAAAAAGTCGTGGCCCTGTGTAAGGGCCGCGGGTTCGTCTTCCCCGGCAGCGAAATCTACGGCGGCTTGGCCAACACCTGGGACTACGGCCCCCTGGGTGTGGAGCTGAAGAACAACGTGAAGAAGGCCTGGTGGAAGAAGTTCGTCCAGGAAAACCCCTACAACGTGGGTCTGGATGCCGCCATTCTGATGAACCCCCAGGTGTGGGTGGCCTCCGGTCACGTGGGGGGCTTCTCCGATCCCCTCATGGACTGCAAGGAGTGCAAGGAGCGGTTCCGGGCGGACAAGGTCATCGAGGGCTGGTGCGAGGAGAACGGCTTCGACCTGGGCAAGTCCGTGGACGCCCTGAGCCAGGCGGAGATGAAGGAATTTGTGGAGGAGCACAACATCCCCTGCCCCTCCTGCGGGGGCCACAACTGGACCGATATCCGCCAGTTTAACCTGATGTTCAAGACCTTCCAGGGGGTCACCGAGGACGCCAAGAACACCGTCTACCTGCGCCCCGAGACCGCCCAGGGCATTTTTGTCAACTTCCAGAACGTCCAGCGGACCACCCGGAAGAAGCTCCCCTTCGGGGTCTGCCAGATCGGCAAGTCCTTCCGCAACGAGATCACTCCCGGCAACTTCACCTTCCGCACCCGGGAGTTTGAGCAGATGGAGCTGGAGTTCTTCTGCAAGCCCGGCAGCGAGTTGGACTGGTTTGCCTACTGGAAAGACTTCTGCCACAAGTGGCTGCTGGAGCTGGGCATGCGGGAGGAGAACCTCCGCCTGCGGGACCACGAGCCCGAGGAGCTCTCCCACTACTCCAACGCCACCACCGACTTTGAGTTTGCCTTCCCCTTCGGCTGGGGTGAGCTGTGGGGGGTGGCCTCCCGGACCAACTACGATCTGAACGCCCACCAGACCACCTCTGGCAAGGATCAGACCTATTTCGACCAGGAGTCCGGGGAGCATTACATCCCCTTCGTCATTGAGCCCTCCCTGGGGGCCGACCGGGTGACCCTGGCCTTCCTGGTGGACGCCTACGACGAGGAAGTGGTGGGCCAGGACAAGAACGGCAAGGACGATGTCCGCACCGTGCTCCGCCTCCACCCCGCCCTGGCGCCCTTCAAGTGCGCCGTGCTCCCCCTGTCCAAGAAGCTGGGCCCCGCCGCCCAGGAGATCCAGCAGATGCTGGCCAAGGACTTTATGGTGGACTATGACGAGGCCGGCTCCATCGGCAAGCGGTACCGCCGCCAGGACGAGATCGGCACCCCCTACTGCGTCACCGTGGACTTTGAGACCGTGGGGGACGGGGAGAAGGCGGCCGACCACTGCGTCACCGTCCGGGACCGGGACACCATGGAACAGGTCCGCCTGCCCATTGACCAGTTGAAGGCATATCTCCAGGAAAAGATGGCGTTCTGAGAAAAAATTAAAAAAAAGTTAACGATTTCCTCTTGCATTTTTTCACAATTTGCGTCTAAATAAAATAGTCCCTGCTGAATGAGCAAATTTTCTGGGGGTGGGAGCCGGCTGTTTCTTCGTGCCGGTTTCCGCCCCCGGGGTGTTATTGGCCTGCCCGGCGGGTCCTTGATGCCCAAGCAAGGAGGTTTTCATGAAACAGACAGACAAAGCTTTGGACAAAAATCGGCCCGGCCAGGAGCAGGGCCTCTCTTTCTGGCAGTGTTTTGCCCGGAACTGGCTGTACAGCCGGGACCTGCCCGGTCTGCGGCCCTATCTCTATATCATCCCCTTCTTCCTGGCCTATTTGGTGCTGGATTTCTCCCTGCGGTTTACCTACCGGGGCATGGGCATTGTGGGGGTCAAATACCTCCCGGCGGGGTTGTTCACCCTGGGCTGGGCACTGGTTTTCGCGGGGCTGGTGTTCTTCCTGCCCAAGGTGCCCCGGTGGTTTGTCCGGTGCGTGCCCCTGGTGACCTTTGTGGTGCTGGCCATCACCCACAGCGGGTTTATGAGTGCCTTTCGAAAGTTCTTCTCCTTTTCTTCCCTCTCCTTTGGGGGGACGGGGAGCTTTGTGGACGCCTCATATATCACCATCAACTGGAAGGTCATCGCCGGTTCGGCCATCGCGGTGCTGCTGATGATGATCTCCGGGCGGCTGCTGAAGGTCATCCCCCCCAAGCCCGTCAAGGGGTCTGTGCTGGCCGGGGTGCTGGCCTGCCTGGTGGGGGCGGGACTGGTGGCCTTCACCCACATCCATTACTTCCCTGTGGTGGACCGGATGATCTGGGAGACCTCCCCCGAGGAGAACCAGCGCATGGCCTACCATGAGTTCAACGACACCACCAACGCCCTGATGGTCAGCGGTCTGTATCAGTACACCGTCCGGGACCTGGGGCGGCTGCTCTTCCCCCAAGACACCATGACCGACGGGGAGCGGCAGCAGATAGACGACTATGTGGCCGAGTATGAGGCCGCCCAGAAGGACAACGCCTATACCGGCCTGCTGGCGGGGAAAAACGTCATAATGGTCCAGCTGGAGGCCATTGACACCTGGATGCTCCAGGAGGCCTACATGCCCAACCTGGCCAAGCTGAAGTCCGAGGGGCTGGTGTTTACCAACCATTACACCCCGGCCTACATCTCCGCCGGCACCTTCAACACCGAGTTTATGACCAACAGCGGCCTGCTGCCGGCCACCGGGGGCATCTCCACCTCGGTGTATACTGAGAATGCTTTCCCCTACTCCATGGCCAATCTCTTCCGCCAGGCGGGGTACACGGCCCGCTCCTTCCACAACAGCGACGGGCAGGTGTATGACCGGGGCCTCATCCACCCCAATCTGGGCTATGAGAAGTACTATGGGGGCTACGACATGCAGATGGAGAGCTACCAGCTGGACCGCCATCTCATCAACGGCTTTGACGAGATGACCGAGGGGGACCCCTTCTATTCCTTCGTCATCACCTACTCCGCCCACGGCCCCTACGGGGAGGAAAACGGTGTTTACCGAGCCCATGCGGAGGAGGCCCAGGCCGCGGCCCAGCGCACCGACGGCAACTATGTCTACGCGGTGGCGGGGGCCATGGAGACCGATCTGTTCATCGGCGAGCTGGTGGACCGCCTGACCCAGGAGGGCCTGCTGGAGGACACGGTGCTGATCTTCTACGCCGACCACTATGATTACTACATGATGGATGACCAACTGAACATGCAGATCAAAGGAGTGGACAACGGAAATCTGCTCCAACACACCGACTTTTTCATCTGGTCAGCGGACTTAGCGCCCACCCAGATTGACAAGGTGACCTCCAGCCTGGACGTGCTGCCCACGGTGGCCAACCTCTTTGGCCTGGATACCAGCGGAGCCTTCCTGGCCGGCCACGACGGTCTGGGGGACCAGGGAGGGTATGTCTTCTTCTCCGACGGCAGCTGGTATGACGGGACCACCTACTGGTCCAGCAAGAATGGAGGCGCCGGGGATGAGGCGCGCTCGGCGGAGATCAACCGTATCACCACCCTCAGCAACCGGGTGCTGGCGGGAAATTACTACGGGACAGCGGAGCAATCCCCCTGAAAGAGGAGACAAACAAGCGATGCAAACCAAGAAATCCAAACGAATCTTGCCCCGCTCCGCGGTGCTGACGCTTTTGCTGCTGGTGGCGGCGGGGCTGTCCATCAGCGCCTTTTCCCTGGCCCTGTCGGGGTGGAACGGAGTCAGCTGGGCGGGCAATCCCACCCTGTTTTTCTGGAACACCCTGCCGGTGTTTCTCCTGCTGGGCCTGATTTGGCTGGCCTCCGGGCAGGCCTGGCTGGCCTGCCTGGTGACGGGGGCGCTGATCTTCCTCCTCACCGGCGCCAACTACTTCAAGGTGATGTTTCGGGATGACCCCATGCTCTGGGAGGACCTGTTCCGCATGCGGGAGGGCCTCCAGATGTCTGACCAATATCAGGTGGCGCTGACCCCTATGATGTTCCTGTGGATCGGAGTCATTGTGGCTGCCACAGTGGTTCTCTTCTTCCTGGGCCGGGGCCGGCCCAAGGCCACCCTGCGCCTGCTGGCCCTGACAGCAGTGGGGATGGTGAGCCTGGTTTGTTTTGACTACATTTACCCCGACGATCAGCGGTACACCGCCCTGGCGGGGGAGCATGCCCAGGACGAGCGGGAGGCCTATGCCGCCACGGGGGTGGTCTATCCCTTTTTCCACAGCGCGGGGGATTACCTGTCCTCTTCCAGTTCCTATGACGAGCGGGCCGCCCGCCAGACCTACAACCAGTATACCGACGGGGTCATTCCCCCGGAGAAAAAGGTCAACCTGATCTCCATTCAGATGGAGGCCTTTGCCGACCTCTCCCTGTACGACATCGACGGCCTGTCCCCGGAGGTCTACCGGGACTTCCACGAGCTCCAGGCCGAGAGCTATTCCGGCACCCTCATCACCGACATCTTCGCCGGGGGCACCACCGAGACCGAGTGGGCTGTCCTCACCGGGGGCAACCAGCACGGGGATTTTAAGACCAAGACCGATTCCGTGGCCTGGTACCTGAAGAGCCAGGGCTACACCGCCAACGGCTCCCACCCCTGCCGGGACTGGTTCTATGACCGCAAGCACGTCAACCCCAACCTGGGGCTGGACGACTACCTCTTCACGGACAACTACTACTACCAGTTCATTGAGGAAGGGGAGGACGTGGCCTATGACGAGGTCTTCTTCCCCGATCTCCAGCAGCGTCTGACAGAGTATTTCAACACCAACGACGCCCCTCTGTTCTCCTTCAATGTGACCTACCAGGGCCACGGTCCCTACAACATGGAGAGGACCTACTGGGGGGACAGCTACTGCACCGGGGACTATTCCCAGTCCACCCTCAACGCCCTGAACAACTACTTCTACTTAGTCCAGGACAGCTCGGCCTACATGAAGTCTTTCACCCAGTACCTGGACAGCCTGGACGAGCCGGTGGTCCTCCTCCTCTACGGGGACCACAAACCCTGGATGGGCAACCACGGGGTGATCTACGAGGGCATGGGCATCAGCCTGGACACCACCACGGAGGAGGGCTTCCGCAATTACTACTCCACCTGGTACATGATCTGGGGCAACCAGGCCGCCAAGGATCTGCTGGGCCAGGACTTCCAGGGCCAGGGGCCCGACCTGTCCCCCTGCTTTTTGATGAATGAGGTCTTTGAGCTCATCGGCTGGGAGGGGTCGGCCTACATGCAGGCCCAGCGGGAGACCGCCCACACCCTCCCCGTCCTCCACACCACCGGCTGGGCGGAGGAGAACGGCGTGCTCACCCCCACCCCCTCTCCCGCGGCCCAGGCCCGGATGGAGGAATTCCAGAATCTGTCCACCTATGACCGGACCCGGTTTGAGTGAGTCCGAAGGGGAAAGAAGTTCACAAAGCAAGGGAAAAAACCGGAAATGCCCCGGGATTTCCCAGGAAAAAGAGGAAAAAACCTCCCTTATCCCTTGTGATAAGGGAGGTTTTGTGTTATCCTGTAATATGTATTGTTATTTGCATTTTTTCTTTCTTCGCCCCGCCGGGGCACGGAAGTAAGGATAGAAAATTTCCCGAACCGAGGTCCCAATCATGAAATACCAGCAGTGGAACATCGCACAGCGGTCCCAGGAGGCCTATAAAGCCATGGAACGGCAGGGGGTCCCCACCCTGGTGGCCGCCACTCTCTGTGCCCGGGGGATGACCGACTTGGCAGAGGCCAAGGGTCTCCTCTCCAGCGGGGAGGACCAGCTTCAGGACCCCTTCCTGATGAAAGACATGGACCTGGCCACCGCCCGGATTGGCCGCGCCCTGCGCAACGGGGAGAAGATCGCAGTCTACGGCGACTACGACGTGGACGGCATCACCTCCACCTGTCTGCTCACCCATTATCTCCGCGCCCAGGGCGGTGACGTGTGTTACTACATCCCCAACCGCCTGTCCGAGGGCTACGGGGTCAACCGGGAGGCGGTGGAGGAACTGGCCCGGCAGGGGGTGCGCCTGATGATTACCGTGGACTGCGGCATCACCGCCGTGGAGGAGGTGGCCTACGCCAGCGGCCTGGGCATAGATGTGATTATCACCGACCATCACGAGTGCAAGGAGGAGATTCCCGCCGCCGTGGCGGTGGTGGACCCCCACCGGAAGGACTGCCCCTATCCCTTCAAGGATCTGGCCGGGGTGGGGGTGGCCCTGAAACTGGTGATGGCCCTGGGGGGGGAAAAGCGGTACCGCGCCCTCTTCCAGGAGTACGCCGACCTGGCCGCCGTGGGCACCGTGGCCGACGTGATGAAGCTTTTGGGGGAGAACCGCACCATTGTCCGGGTGGGCCTGAACCACCTGAAAAAAACCCGCCGCCGTGGGCTGTACGCCCTCATGGTGGAGGCGGGCACCCTGAACCGGGCCATCACCTCCACCACCGTGGGCTACTGTCTCTCCCCCCGGATCAACGCCGCCGGCCGGATGGGCCGGGCGGTGACCGCAGCGGAGCTCATCCTCACCGAGGACAACAGCCAGGCCGAGCTGCTGGCCCACGAGCTGTGTGAGCTCAACCGCCAGCGTCAGGCGGTGGAGCTGGAGATTTTCAACCAGTGCCTGGCCCTGCTGGCCGGCCGGAAGCAGTATGACTGCCTGGTGCTGGCGGACAAGGCCTGGCACCAGGGGGTGGTGGGCATCGTGGCCTCCCGCCTGGCCGAGCAGTACGCCTGCCCGGTGTTTATGATCTGCCTCCAGGACGACGGCAAGGGGAAGGGCTCCTGCCGGTCCTACGGCGGGTTCAACCTCTTTTGCGCCCTGGAGCGGTGTGCCGACCTGCTGGAGGGTTACGGCGGCCACGCCCTGGCCGCGGGCTTCACCATTCAGGAGGAGAACATCCCCGCCTTCCGGGCCCGGATGGAGGAGATCGTCCGCCAGGACACCGGGGGAGAGGAGATGGTCTCCACCCTGCAGATCGACGGGGAGATTGAGAACACCGCCCTGCTCACCGTGGAGGAGGTGGAGGCCCTGTCCATGCTGGAGCCCTACGGGGCGGGCAATCCCAAGCCCGTGTTTTCCCTGTCGGGGGTTACCATCACCTGCATGTCCGACGTGGGGGGCGGACGCCACCTGAAAATGCGGGCCAGCCGGGACGGGCGGACGGTGGACATGATCTTTTTCTCCGTCACCCGGGCCAAGTCGGGGCTCACCGTGGGGGACCGGGCCGACGTGGCCTTCTACCCCCAGATCAACGAGTACCGGGGCTCCCGCTCCGTGCAGCTCCACCTGGTGGACCTGCGCCCGGCTTACTCGGCCCAGCAGCTCAATGAGCAGGCCCTGTACCGGAAGTACAGCCGGGGAGAGCCCCTCTCCCCCTGCGAGGCCCGAATGATGATTCCCCAGCGGGAGGAGTTTGCCGCCGTGTGGCGCTATTTGGCCAACCGGGACGGGGAGGTGGTGGAGGTGCCCGCCAGCCTGGCCCGGAAGGTGGCCCAGGAGGGGGACCTGTGGGAGTCCACCCTGCACACCATGATTTGCCTGGAGGTCCTGGAGAGCTTTGACCTGGTCACCCTCCGTCCCGAGGAGGGGGGCGCCCTTCGGATTCGCTTGCAGAAGCGACGAGGAAAGGGCAAGGTGGCCCTGTACCAGGCCCCCATTATTCAAAAGCTCCAGGCCATTGCCTGGGGAGAAGAGAGAAGAAGTCATTTGAGCTCATAAGGGGCGCGGCACACGTCCCGGAGCCAGTGCGGCGGGCCGGCGCCCGCCGGGAGGAAAGGGATGGCCTATGGAAGACAAGCTGGAGGCTCGTTTTCAGGAGCTGGAAGAGAAACTGAAGAATCTCACACAGGAGGACCGGGCCCGGGTCAGGGACGCCTTTGACTACGCCCGCAGCCACCATGAGGGGCAGCTGCGGAAGGACGGCTCCCCCTATATCACCCACCCCCTGGAGGTGGCCCACCTGGTGGCGGAACTGGGACTGGACGCGGACTCCATCATGGCCGCCCTTCTCCACGACACCATTGAGGACACTGACGCCACCCACGAGGAGGTGGCCAAGCGGTTCAGCGAGACCGTGGCCGACCTGGTGGAGGGGGTCACCAAGCTGACCAAGGTGAAGTACACCTCCACCGAGGAAAAGCAGATGGAGAACCTGCGCAAGATGCTCATGGCCATGGCCCAGGACGTGCGGGTGATCCTCATCAAAATCTGCGACCGGGTCCACAACATCCGCACCCTGGAGTACCAGACAGAGAAAAAGCAGCGGGAGAAGGCGCTGGAGACCCTGGAAATCTACGCCCCCATCGCCCACCGCCTGGGCATGCAGCGGATGAAGTGGGAGATGGAGGACCAGTCCCTGAAATTCCTGGACCCCATCGCCTACCAGGAGATCTCCGACGAGCTGGACCGCCAGGCCAAGGCCCACGCGGCCTTTATGGAGCACATCCAGGAGGAGATCACCACCCGCCTGGAGAAGGAGGGCATCAAGGGCACGGTCTACGGCCGGGTGAAGCACGTCTACTCCATCTACCGGAAGATGTACGCCCAAAACAAAAAGCTCAGCGAGATCTTCGACCTGTACGCCTTCCGGGTGATTGTGGACGATATTTTTACCTGTTACCGGGTCCTGGGGGACATCCACGACATGTACCGCCCGGTCCTGGGACGGTTTAAGGACTATATCAGCACCCCCAAGCCCAACATGTACCAGTCCCTCCACACCACCGTCATCGGCAGCGAGGGCATCCCCTTTGAGGTGCAGATCCGCACCTGGGAGATGCACCACATGGCCGAGTACGGCGTGGCGGCCCACTGGAAATACAAGCAGGGCATGGGCAACAAGAAGCTGGGCACCGAGGAGACCTTCGCCTGGGTCCGCCGCCTGCTGGAAAACCAGCAGGACACCGAGGCCGAGGAGTATATCCGCACCCTGAAGGTGGACCTCTTTGCCGACGAGGTCTTTGTCTTCACCCCCAACGCCGATGTGATCAACCTCCCCGCCGGGGCCACCCCCATCGACTTCGCCTATGCCATCCACTCCGCCGTGGGCAACTCCATGACCGGGGCCAAGGTGAACGGGCGGATCGTGGGCTTTGACTACCAGCTGAAATCCGGGGAGATTGTGGAGGTCATCACCTCCAAAAACGCCAAGGGTCCCAGCCGGGACTGGATGAAGCTGGCCAAGAGCAACCAGGCCCGCACCAAGATCCGCCAGTGGTTCAAGCGGGAGAAGCGGGAGGAAAATGTGGCCCACGGCCGGGCCATGTTTGAGGGGGAGATCAAGCGCCTGGGCCTCACCATCGCCATGCTCACCGCGGAGCACATGCTCCCCCACATTCTGGAGAAGGTCCGGTTTAACTCCCTGGAGGAGATGTACGCCGCCATCGGCTACGGCGGGGCCTCCGCCCAGAAGTGCGCCAACCGGGCCCGGGAGGAGCTGGTCCACCAGGACCGCCAGCAGGCCGAGCGCCTGGCCGCCGAGCGGGCGGAAAAGGAGGCTGAGGAGAAAGCCGAGGCTCCCTCAGCCCTGGACGCCGGGGTAGCCCGAGCGGGCAATAAGAAACGCTCGGTCTCCGGGGTCATCGTCTCGGGGATGACGGAATGTATGGTGAAGTTCGCCAAGTGCTGCACCCCCGTGCCCGGGGACCCCATTGTGGGGTTCATCACCCGGGGCTACGGGGTGTCGGTCCACCGGTCGGACTGTCCCAACGCTGTGGCCGGCGCCCAGCGTCCCGGGGAGAAGGACCGCTGGATCAAGGTCAGCTGGGACCCGGACAGCCTCAACACCTATAAGACCTCCCTGGACCTCATTGCCAAGGACCGTCCCGGCCTGGCCATGGATGTGACCACGGTGATGGCCACAGCCAAGATGAATATTTTGGGGATGACGGTGAACGTGCTGCCCGACGGATACACCAAGATGAATCTGGTGGTGGAGGTGCGGACCCAGAGTGAGGTGACCACCATAATGAATAAGCTCAATCAGGTGCAGGGGGTGTATCAGGTCTCCCGGGTGAGCGGGTGACCGGCGGCCTGCTGCGTTGGTTTTTCGGTTTGACCATCGCCGTTGGAACGGGCAGGAACTTTGCCCTCCCGGGCGGGGCCCTATTTCTTTGAAGAAATAGGGGAA
>QFCE01000449.1_pt1 | contig 79242 bp, 95 predicted proteins | sample 5346091 | NCBI WGS metagenome assembly QFCE01 (sample SAMN09062252, study PRJNA434731) | Human gut metagenome, whole genome shotgun sequencing project. | isolation source: stool timepoint A chromium assembly | host: Homo sapiens | collected 2015
GCTCGGGCAAAGTTCTGTTCTGGATAGCTACATACCAGACGACCACAGCCAAAAATGGCATCGAAAGCGCCACAATCCAAGCAAGAGATGGACTGGTCTGTAAAATCAACAGAATACTTGATAGCATCATGATAGGGGTAATGACCCCAAGTTTTAACATCTGGTCAGAAAACTGCATCAGGACAAAAGCATCAGACGTCATCCGCGTCACTAAGGAAGAAACACCAATTTTTTCATACTCATGGTGAGAATATTCCTGAAGCTTCTCATAAAGATCATTCCGCATATCCATAACCATGGTTGTAGTAATCTTCCCAACCGCATAGGCTAGAACGATTCGCCCGAGAATCCCTACGATGATGACGCCAAACATAACCCAGGCCCAGAAATAAACTCGCTCTATATCTCTCGGATTAATCCCCTCATCAATCATACGAGCTAGAACAGTTGGCAGACCGAGGTTAACAATCACAAAAAAGATGGCAGCTGTAAAATTCAAGCACAACCATTTTGGATATTTTCTCAAATAAGACCAAATATATCCCATACCTTTCTCCTCCCTATACAATAAAAAAGCACCCTTAAGTACTTTTTAAGCTATTTTAGAAAGCACGTTGCCTCCTTCAATTCACCCCTATTATATCAGATCCCGCATAGGCTAGCAAGGAAAAGAGCAGTGAAAAGCAAGGAATAAAAAAGAGGATAGTCTCAGCTATCCCTTCTAGATACGATTATTTTTGACGTTTGAATTTTGCATCTTTGAAGAAAGCAAAAACTTCATAATCACTAGATTCTGCTTTTGATACATCCAAAGTCAAAACATCACCATCAATCTTATACTTAACTTTATCTTTACCACCTTCCGCTGATTCAAGAGTTTTACCATTCTGATCAGCTTTCAGGTCAATTGTTTTCTCTTTGCTTTCACCAAGAGCATCCATTTTGATAATCATCTTAGCTTTTGTATCTTTAATTTCAATTGTCATTGTCAATGATAATTGATCAATGACCTGCTCAAGTTGCTCATCAGTAGCCCCTTGCTTTTTAAGGATACTTTTAATTTGATCCTTCTCAGCTTTATAGACATATTTCCCATTATCGCTAGTTGTAGTTGTAGAGCCACAAGCTACAAGAAAAAACGCACCAACTGCCAACAAAGCAGCAAAGACAAGACGTTTAAAGTATTTCATCAGAAATCTCCTTTTTTGTTTATAGGAACTATTTTAGCAAAAAAATAGAAGACTAACAACATAATAAATTAGTAAGAACTTGATAAGATATGGAAGTGGCTTGTGATTATAGAATCACTAAACGAGATTCAAAGGTGAAAGTTTATTGTATGAGTTAAAAACTGTATTTTAACAGTACAATACTTTTTCTTGTAAATATTAAATATTTCCAATATATTGAATAATAGAATTTAAATTTAAGGCAGTTTATTTATGAAAGTAAACGATCATTCTAAAGACAAAGATTAATACTCTCCTTTTACTTATTAATAATTTCAAATTGTTAAAATGCTATATATACTCCAATAAGACTTAGATACTATCTAGAAATATAGCTTTTCATTAAAGAAAATTATAACAAGGGTCATACACTCGACATAGGACAAAAGTAAATCTGTACAAATATAGATCTAATTTCAAAATTGTACACAAAAAAAAACCGAGGTCTAACCCTCGGTTTTCATTTTGATTGGAAACTCTATTATTTAAGAGTAACAATTTGCAAATCCTATTTTCTCCCAGTATTAGTGGGTTAATTCCTCAATTTTCAACTCTGGCAGGAATTTGGTAGGTAAATTGATAATCCAAGATTATCTAAACTGTTTGTAATCTCTTCTGAAATTGTTGAATCACCTGAATAATACCAATGACTATATGTATTCAACGTGGTTGACTTATCAGCGTGTCCTAATCGATATGAAACATATAAAGTATCCTTATGTAACACATTTATAAGATAAGATGCATGACTATGTCTTAATCCTTTCCCCGTAATTTCTGGTACACCAGTAATCTTAGCATGCCTTTTTATTATCCTAGAAATTGTAGACTTACACAAGGGGGTACCAAAACGTGATATTACATAATCTTTATCATCATTCTTGATTTGAACTTCTCGCCATTTTTTAAGTATTGTAATCGTAAAATCATCTAAATCAATTTTACGATTCCCTGCTACTGTCTTTGTTTGTTGTTTAGCATACCATACACCGTTTTTATCTTTCTCAATTGTCGAATGAACATGAATCCATTTACGTTCAAAATCAATATCTTCCCATTTAAGAGCAATACCCTCACTAACTCTTAAACCAGTCATAAAATATAACCAGATCGTCATGTAATTATGGAGTCCCTCATACTCACTAATATCAAAAGAGTTTATTACCTTCTTAAATTCATCAAATGTCCAAAATTTTGTATCAGGGTGCTTTCCTCTAGGATTATCTAATCCTTTAAAAGGAACTCTATCAATATAACCCAATCTTTCTGCATATCCCAGACATGCTTTAAATCTAGACCACATATTTTTAGCATAATTACTAGAATACTTGTCTATAATAGCTAAGCGAAATCTTTCACAGTCAATAGTACTAATATCTGATAATTTTTTACTACCAAATTGCTTAATAAATAACTGATGATGTGGTAAAGCGGTCTGATAAGTTACAAATTGAACTTTTTGTTGATAATATTTTAAATAAATCTCTTCCATAAACTCTCTAAAAGTTAGAAAACTATTATTAATAGTAGAGTTCACAAATTCATGTTTTAAACGAAGTATCTCTTCATATGCTTCCTTAAAAGAATTAAACGGTAGTCCCTGTTGATTTTTCCTTCCTTTCTTTTGAATTCTTTTCCCAGTTATTGGATCAACTCCTAATTCAATTTGAAAATAAATTTTTCCTTTTGAATCTTTGTATACACCTTTATATTTCTTTGTCTTTGATATAACCATTTTTCTCACCTTCTATATCTGAAAAAGAAATACCAATTAAATTTTCTACAATATTTTTAGGAGCAATGCCTAACCTTTTATTATCGAAAGGTGAACATCCTAATTGTACCGCATTCTTATCATTTTTTCTAGCTTCTTCAAACTTTTTTACTGCAATCTTTTTTGCTTGTCTAATAATATTCCTCGATGTGTGCTCTGGAAAACCAATCGCAACTAAATCTTTATAGTTTACTGTTTCCATTATTTTACTACTTCCTTTCTTAGATTTTTTCACCTCCATGGCATGACTGATGAAGTCATCATAAGAATTTCACTTACTGCTCTTTTACGTTGGCAGCCTGAACGGTCAGAAGTATCATTGTATATCATTTGTATCATGGCATATAAAGTATCGCTCTATTTTATTGATGGTTTTAAAATCGCTCTTATCATGGCGAGCCATTCAAATTTGCTCCACAAATGAGGAAAGTACCATTTTGGACTATTCAATTGTCAATGTGCTTTCTTAACCTAATACTTTTTGGAGTAATGGTCTTCTTTATTATCCACTCGACCTACAAGGTAATCTAAACTTACCTTATAAAAATCTGCAAGTTTGATAAGGTCATCTATAGAGATTAACCTGGTACCTGATTCCATTTTAGAATACGCTGATCTTGTACAATTTAAGATTGTTTTTGCAACATATTCTTGTGTCAAATCATCATCCTCGCGTAAATCTCTAATCCTTTTCAACATTTGTTGTCTCCTAAAACAAGTATAATATAGTTATTTTCTTATTTTTAAATATGTGACAAATTGGCACATGAAACTATTCTATATATACTTTTTAGGAAACTGTTTACTCTAAATGTATCTCATTTTCCTCAATAGATTTCATATTTTGTTTTTTCTTATATTTCTTTATTGTTTTATTAAACATTTCAAATAAATTTATTGCTTCTCTATGTTGTTCCTTCAGTGTTTCAATCTTTCCTATATATATGTATAAATCCTTCTCTATTGTATCTACTGAACTTTTACCTTGAATACTAGTTTCTAAATTGCTAGAACTATTTGTCGTATCTTTCAACAATACTTCCTCTAAATTAGTTAAATCATCAATTTTATTTTGGACTTGTTCAATCATATTCTCTAGATATGATATTTGGGCAATGAAATCATTTGTTATATCTTCGAAATCATTCGGACTATTTTCCGCAGATATAAGAAAATCTAATTGTTCTATTTTTTCTCTAATTTCGCTAAGAGGAATTCTTCTATACATATACTGCGTTTCATACTGAAGATTAAATTGCCTAATCAAAGTTTTACCTTTCATAAAGCGATTTTTTTCTGCTGAATCTTTATGGTATACATAGTAAGAACTAGTTTCTCTGAGAAATACTTTAACTTTTTCTTCTTCCATATTGATTTGAATATTTGGTACAAAAATAAGTCCTTCTTGTCGGATGCCAAAATGTACCTTAATGTACATTCCATCGTCTACTACTTCTTCTATTTGATTAAGATTCAACTCTACCTCAAACTCATGAACTGCATCCCTATTTCTCTTGAAATCTTGATAGGATTTCCATACCACCTCTTCTGTCGGCAACTCTTTTTCTTTAATTAGCTTTTCTTCATTGTAAAGTTCAACTAAATTTTTATTATCTAAGACAACAGTTTCATTTTTGTTATTAAAATAGTCTTGAAAATAACTAACACTATACCGATTCGTTTTTACCAATTCCTGCTCTGAAATCTTAATCTCATCAAATTTAAATTGAACATGTTTTTCTTTCGGAATTATTTTTAATCCAAAAAATTCTGCTCGTTGAATCAATTCATTCATATTCTTCATTTTCGGAAGTAAAAATTCTAAGATGTTTATGATTTCCCTTTGAACAAACTTTTTCTTAAAATAAGTTTCATTATAAGGTTGTTTTCTACTCAATTTACTATCACGTACGACTTGTTTCATATTTGAATCAGTCATAAAAAAAGTAACATGCTTGTGTCTAAAATCAATTTTTAAATGTAAAGCTTTTGCTTTATTCTTGAAATCTTCAAAATTTTTCGAGTTCTCGATTAGAAAATATACTCGTTGTTTTATTTCATATTTGTAATTTGTTTTGCGATAAACATCATACTGACGATGCGAATAACGATTTTCTATAATTTTTGCCCCTGCAATTTTTGAAAGACGATCAGAAACCATTCGTAGATTATGTTCTGCCTTATAATCCCATAGAAACTTTTTATCAGAATTCTGATCAATTGAATTTAGGATGATGTGATTGTGGATATGATCTTTATCGACATGAGTTGCCACGATAAATCGAAATCTACCTGCTGTCAACTCTTTAGCTGTCTCATAACCAATTCGATTGATTTGTTCAGGAGTGAGATGGTCATCTGGAGAAAAGGACTGAATGATGTGATGAGAATGAATTTTTCGTTGATTTACTTCTTGCCTATCATGACGAAATTCATAAAGAGTATCATTACTTAAAAAATTATCATTGTACATCTTCACTAGTTCTTTATAACTAGGAAAATCTAAATAATTTCTCATACCAAAATCTGAAACTAGTGTTAGATTTTTTGTTTTACTTGGATTCAAAATATATTTGATTAGTTTACTACGATAATTTTTTCCATGAATCGCAAAGTGTTTAGTGATGACCATAAAATTTCCTCAATTTTTCAGATCGAATAAGAAAATCTTTCTCCACTTCTACTATTAACTCTTCTATACCTTTTCTCAACTCATTTAATTCAACTTCCGTTATTAAATTCGAATAATTTATGCTTCTAGCTATTTGATTAATATTATTTCCGATTCGTTTTAATTCAAAAATCAAATCTTGATAACTATTTGTATCAATGGTGATAAAATTTATACCAGGATCTAGTAGAGTTCGTCTAGCATATTCTGAGAATGATAAGCAGTTACTTTTTGAGATATTTTCATTTAATTTGACTAATTCTAGGTCAGATAAAAAGACTTTTTTTAAATTTGTTCTATATCGGTGCTCCACTCTACTACCTCATGTATTTGTTACGAAAATCTTCACTAAGAGGACCTGTTTTTTCTACCTCTTTAATTAATTCCTGAATACAAGTTAACAAAATAGAAACATGTTCGTGAGTAACCTGATGATTTGTTTTAGCAATTATGAATACTTCATGAACATCACGGCTAATTTGTTCCAACTTTTGTTTTTTCCAAAGGTTGAACCATTTTTCTATCTGTTTTTGTCCATTAGACAATAGTAAGCTTTTACGGAGAAAATCAGAAAAATTATCCTCTCCTTTCTCTCTCATTAAATCTAGTATTTGTTTTTCTTCCGTTTCTGTTAAGCGAAATTGTTTCCGAATACTACGTATATCTCTTTTCATATGATTTTTCCTCCTTCATTGATACCTGTACTGACAATGTAAGCTTACAGACACTGTCAGTACGTTTTACAAAATAGATTCAACATTTTTGTAAGGCTTTGCGAGCTCAGATATTGTGTCCACAATATCCCAAATATCATATCGCCTGCCATTTCAAACCTCACGGTTCAAAAAAACAAACGATATGACAATGTGGTGGCACGCCCCCAAACCCCCAAGATAAATCTAAATTAAAAAAAAGTATAACAAATACTTTTTGATAAAATTATCACAGAAAAAGAGCCCTGTCGGACTCTTACAAATTAAAACAATGTCTCTGATATTCATACTGTCTAATGCCACTACTGTCTTTGTTCATCTTGATAGAAAAAACAAAGTAATGATCACGACCGTCTAAAGATTTGCTTTTATTAAGTTTAAAATAATGTTTTTGAGACATAGCCATTGTGCGTAAAATGTCATCAGTGATAAATGTTAATGGTATATCTAAAGCTGAATACTTGTAAAAATCTGATTCAAACCGTAAATAAGAATCCGAAAAATAATCTAGTTGCAATTTATCATCATATAATTCTTTCCGATTCATCTAGACTCTCTCCTTCTATCTGAATATCGAGTATATCTTCCCATTTTAATCGTAGAAAACCAGTGTCTGTTTTAATAGATATAGACTCTTTTCTAATTTCTTTTACAATACCTGATACTACTTTTCTTCTATTTGAATGCTTAAAAACAAAAGTTGCAGGGAATACATTCGTATAAAGTTGACGAACAAATAGAACTTTCTCTTCCATTGATAGGGAAATGGAGATATCATCTTTATTTTTTTCTTCCCAAAGAGAACTTGAATGCTCTGACAAAAAGAATCCCATCCACTTAGCCATTCCACGATCTTGATACTCTCTTGCAGACAAAAAAGGTAAATAAGAACGATTTATCATTTTAGCCCATCTAATCCTCCAGCTGAATGTCCTCCGATGAGTTTACTCCTTGCAATTGTTCTAGAAGCCTGGTCTAGGGCATTTCCTTTCAATAATGAAGTAAAACCAAATTCTGTTCGAATAGCATCGATTGCGGACTGGAGCCTTTCTTCTTTTTCTATTTTCTCAATATCATCAAACAATGAAATCAATCCAAAAGATTCGTCTACTAAACCTGAATAGTTAACTGCAACATTCCTGATAGCACCTGAAGTATATTTAGTATGAAATAACTTTAAAACGTAGTTTGTCAGTTGTGCTGTTTGATTGGTCGGCTCAATCTTCATTTGAGTATGAATAGATCGTTTCTGTTCCACTTTCGAATAACCTAAGTGTATATAAACTACTGTTGCTTTTTTACCAGCTCTTCTCAATCTAACCGCTACTTGTTCTGCCATTTCACGAAGTATAATTTCAATATCTCTTTGTTTGACATAATCTCTAGGTAAAACTTGTGAGTTCCCTATCCCTTTTGACTTCGGCTTATAAGGTTTATGAACATTACTTTCGTCAATACCATTAGCGTGAAACCATAACTCTAGTCCCATAATCCCAAGCTCTTTTTTAATCAAGTCTGGATTAGCCTGTGCCAATTCTTTAATCGAAAAGATACTTAGATTATGTAATCTCTTCTCCATTCGATTTCCAATTCCCCAGAAATCTGTCATTTTAGGAATAGCCCATACTTTCTTTTCTACATCCTCATAGGACCAATTAGCTCTCATTGTCGGATTTTTTTTAGCCTCATTATCTAGTGCTAACTTAGCTAATAAAGGATTGGCATTAGACATACCTACCGTTGAATAAATTCCTGTTTTTCTCCAAATCTTTTTTTGAATAGCAGCCGAGATAATATCTAATTTATCTTTCCTACTAATACTTTTATCTGGCACAAAATAATTTAACGAACTTGTTAAATCAATAAATCCTTCATCAATTGAGTAAGGATAAATATCGCCTAGTGCCGCAAAATCTTGAAAGATTTTTTGAATTTCCATATTGACTGCTATATAAATATCCATTCTCGGAGGAACAATCACGGTTGATTTTGCCCATTCCTCAATATAACGAACATAATCTATCGTTGTCGGTAAACCTTGCTTCTTAGCATTATAGTAAGAGAACTTCCTAGTTTTTACATCAAATGGTAAATCATAGGAACGTCCAACGTTTGATTTTCCAAAGACCTTTTTAAACATAGGAGAGGAAGCAAGAATTAAACCCGCAGAATTATCTGCACGACTCATAACACAAAGCGAAGTCTTAAGTGGGTGTAATCCTCTATCTACACATTCTACACTTGCGTAAAAAGATTTCATATCAATAAAGGCAATGTCACTTTTAGGTTCGAGACTATAATCAAACCAACTCATACTTAGTCCTCTAAAGGCATAAAGTTCCCAACTATTTTCCCTATAATGCGAGGATTCTCATCATAAGGCGCAAACTTATCTGAATAGTTCCGATTGAGTGAAACTAAACGAAGCCCATTTTCTTCACGATACACTTTCTTAATATAGGTTTGACCATCCCAATCTATGGCATAGATAGCCCCGTCATAATCAAATCCCGTTTGCTTAATAAGGGCTACAGAACCATTTTCATATGTCGGTTCCATTGAATTACCAAACACCCATGATGCGAAGTCATAATCAAATTGATGATTAAAATAAACTGTATCGTAATTACCATCATCAAAATAAGCTGTTCCTGTACCAGCTGATAATTTTTCGTAAACTTTATAAGCAAAACGCTCAGGAATTTCTACAACCTTCGCATTCTGTTTGTTCAACAGTTCTGTAGCATAATGAAGTGTTGCTTTTTGATTCTTTTTAGTTAGCTTGAGATAGGTTTCTACTATTTCATACTCTGATTCAAAATATCGAGGGTCTACATTCAAAATCTCACTCAATTTGCTTAGATTATTTTGATTCGGTTTTGTTTTACCTGATTCCCAATTAAAGTACGAAGCTCTACTAATTCCCAAACTAGAGGCAAGTTGAGATTGAGACAAGCCCTGGCTTTCTCTTTTTTCTTTTAATTTAGTAGGTGAAAACATCTTTTCTCCTTTGTAAGTTTATTAACTAACAAAAAGAATACCATAGCTAATTGAAAAAATCAAGTGTTTAATAAGCACCAATATTTAAATTAATCATAAACTATGCTTTATTCGTACTTATATTGTTAAGAAATCATCACTGAAAAATGCTAAAACTTTTGAAAAAATATGAAGAAGAAAATAGAGAATATAAAAAAGGATCGTTATTTTTTAATTAACGATCCAATAGACTTTATTTTAAAAATCTAACTCTACAAACCATTTCGATTAGTTAAATCTTTCAATCTTTCTTCTCCAGATTTAAGCATCTCTTTCTCAACTTGATTCCATTCTCCAAATAGTAAATCATGTAGAACGGTTGCTGCTGAAGTTGTATTTTCTTTTGAATCATATACACAACTTCTATCTCGTTGGTAAATTTGAATTCTTTCAAAGATAGCTAGTTCTTCCAATTGCCGTGTATTATCAACTAGATGATTTACAATGAAATCATGATGTTCTTTTGGAGTTGCACGTGCTTGATTTGGATTGATAGCGTATAGTTCTTCGTATCGGATAAGGGTGCTCAGATAGGACAGCTTAGGCTTTGTCGCAATCAAGGCTAATTGTACTTCATATCCCCTACTTTTCAAGAGTTGTGCTGTTTTCTTTGGAACATCAATCGTTCGTAAAGTTCCCTCTATCAAAAGATTGTATCCCAAATGACTCAATTCTGTTACTAAAGACTCTACCATTTTACCTGCAAAATCTTTGGTGTATTCTACACTATCTTTGCCATATTCTTGCTGCAGTTCTATATAGCGTGGATGCTGAGAACGAAAACTATCACCATCTATGATAACAATATTTCCTTGAAATTCTTTCTGTTTAATACGATGAATTGTAGTCTTACCGGCACCACTTTGCCCTCCAAGCAAAATCGCTATAGGTTGCTTACTGGACTTTTTTCCTCTTGTCAGTGAACGAAGATTCCGTGCTAGAGCATGTTTGAATTCACTATCAGTATAATCTTGGATTCCCATTAGGCTACCATCCGTTTTTCAGATATCTCTAACATACGTTCAATTCCATCCAAATAGCCGCTATACCTCTCTATTTCATCAAAAGTTTCAACTAGATAGATATTCGTATGAATCAAATCAGAAAGATCATCACTCATTAAAATCCAAGGATTAGATTCATCATCAATGCTAATTCCCTGACTATCTTGATAACGATAGAGTCGAGATAATAGATTAGCACCTCTTTCTTTCACAATTTCAATTTTTAAAGTCAATTCATAATCTTCAACAGGATTGAGCATTTTATCTTCTCCTACAATATCGACATAAGATACATTAAACTTCTGACAAATGATGTCTATTAGTTCCGTAGAGACTGAACTCGTTCCATTTTCATAACGACTAAGACTATTTCGTGAAATACCTACAATCCGTGCAAATTCGGTTTGTGTTAAGTCATGTGTTTTACGTAAGGATTTTATGTTCTTTCCAATCATGGCAAACTCCTTTATTTTTATAATTCAATTATAGCATAAAAAAGAATAATGCACCAAATTTGGTGCATTATTGACTATTTTTCCTAAATCTCTCTAAATTCTTCTCCAATTGTTCCTTATGAAGTTGATTCTTAGCTTCCTTTAATGTGTCGTCCAAAGTTTCTTCTCTATAAGTTGCTTCTGTTTTTAGTTGTTCTGATCCTTGATCTGGAGTGAAAATGATATCTAGCAGTCGGTCTATTTTTTCAAGATCTTGGACAGACATATCAGATAGTCTATGAATCAGCTTTTTAAATACATCACTATTGTCGTGATTTTTCTTAAAAAGTTTTGTAAACATCTATAACCTCTCAAAAAAAGCAGCCTATCAGGACTGCTTAGTGTAATTCGGAAATCGCATCATAAATTGACTGCAATTTCTTATTGTCTTTATTCTTTGTGTCAATCAGCGTATGTAGCTCTTCAATTTTCTTTTGACTACTTTCAATATCGCTATTGTTATCCGCAATCAGTCTTTTAAGATGTTGCTGATAACTTGTAGTGATATCTGTCTCTTTTCCTGTTCTAACCTCTGTAACTTTGGGTTTAGAACTAAAATTTGATTCCGTCACAGGTGCTTGTTTGCGCTTTTGAAAAGCTGCCTCATAATTTACATCATTACCTCCTTGATGATTTCCAAATAAGGCCGCAATTTTATCTGGATCTTCTTGATTTTCTGATTTACTTTCTAATGGTTGATTAAAATTCCAATCTTTTGTCATTCACTCATTTCATCCTTTCTAAATTCAGAATCATCGAATTGTCTTTCTTTACCAAAGGCATGGTCAAGAGCTTCTTCAAAACTCATGTGACTAATGCTTTGACGCCTTTTGAACGTCGCAAACATCGCTGTCTCCAGTTGCTCTTTGTAAGCAGCGAGTTTTTCTGACTCTCTTGCTACCTTGCTTTCTTGCCTAGTGACCTTTTCTTCTAAGCGTTCGATTATGGTCATATACGATCCTCCTTCATTCTAATATTAGCTAAAACATCTTGATTTTGTTATCACAATTCTAAACATTGAGAGGTTTGTCTTACTGGTGGATTTCCAAATGTCTCTTTTGAATTCTCAATCATAGATTGAAAATCTGATTTCTTTTCTCTAAGAATATCGTTCCAGTCTATTTTTTCTTTCCTAGATTCATTATTAGGTAAATCCAGTAAAACAGGCAATCCTGATTGAGATAACTTATCAGAAAAAGCTTTTCCTGCATCATCACAATCTACCGCCAGTGTCAGTAAATCAGGATGATTATCAAAATAGGTAGTGGTATCACGAATTGTATTGATCAAAGGCAATAACTTTGAAGGTGTTATTGTATCCAAGAATTCCAACTTCTGATTTTCTTCAGCTATCAGTCGTAAAGTTTGATAAGCGACAACAGACCTTTTTAATCCCTCCATAGATACCAAACGAACATCAGATAGATTTTGTTGATGAAGTTCGTAATAGCTCATCAAATCGACGAACGATTCACAAAAGACCAGTCTATTTGGTTTACCAATATCAAAGGATATTCCAATATATCCATGGCTTCCTTTTAGAATCGTTTTCAGCCTCTCTCTAGGAAGAGAGTGATTCTTATAAATCCCCTGTAAGCTTGCTGCCTGCAGCTTGTGACGATGATCAAAGATTTTAAAAACAATAACAGGTTCAACTGTTTCATTTGTTTTCCAGCTGGCTTGTGCTATTAAACCTTGTTGAATCATCCTTTGTACGATTTCTTCTGAAATTCCTCTACATTCTGTTAAGTAATATCTGGCCAGACTACAGTTAGAATCTTCTATTCTCTTTAAAGGATAATAAAAAGGTCTCTCTCTTTTTTCTTGAACAGCTTCTTTTTGAAAAGGTTCTTCAGAAAGAAAGGCTAGAGCTTCTTTAAAGGAAATTCCCTGAACAAGTCGAACAAAATCAATGACATCACCTTGAATATCTCTTGAAAACCATTTAAAAGTATTGGTAGTTGAAAAAATCCGAAATGAATCGTGTTCAGGATGTTCATAGACACTGCTCGAAACTTGTTTAAAGGAGATACCTAAACGATTGGCTACATCAAGAATTGAAATTTGCTTACATTCTTCTATTTCCATGCAATATCATCATTTTGTTGTAGTATTTGGTAATGATGGAACAGATGAGGATTCTTCTAAAGTTTTGGGAGTTGCCTTATCTAAATCATCTAACCCAGATTTCCAAACCTGTACTTGGTTGACCAATAACTTACCAGGTAGTTTAGAATAGGACAATTTAACAGTTCTGGTTTCTGTTTGATTTGTCTTTGATTGGTTGGCATTCTTTAAATCAGATACATAGGTTACATTATAAGAGACCATGGCAATGGCTTGATTCGTAGTCTGATTGACAAAGATATCTGCTTTTTCAAAATGATAATCCAAAATATAGTCCTTATAAACTTGGTTCATGGCATCATTTTGACTTGACAATTCTTGAGAATAAGCTGATTCAGTCATATAAGGTTGAATACGTGTATTATTTTCTCCGAGCTTTTCTTTCGTATAGTACTGTGTCAAAAATTCTTTTACAGTATCTGATGACAAAATGCTGGCTTTATCTTCTGCTTGTTTGTCCTCTACAAGTTTAGCTGCAGCCAATTCGATTTCTTTGCGACTTTGTTTAGCAGTAGAATGTTGACCAGCAGTATATCCCATCATGAGAATAAAGCTAGTCGCAGCCACTGCTCCAAAACTAATTAAGGCTTTAGTTTTGACTTTATTTAACATCTTAGACCTTCTTTCTATAAAAACTAGGTCAAGAATAACAAAAAGAACTTGTAAGTTTTATCACATCACAACGAAAGGTAATTCCTACATTTCAGGCGCAAAATCGTACAGTTCAGAGAAAAATATCAAAATTAGCTGTCTTCAGTTTATAATATAAATATGAACAAATTAAAAGAAGAAAATTTGAGAAGAGCTCTTTCTCATATTGAACGACATAAACAAGCCATAAATACAAGTAATAATAGTGAGGATAACGATTTTCATAAATTATTACTCCAATTTAGTTATGAAGTATATGAAAGAATCAAGGCTAATAAAAACCTTATCCGAATTTAGATTCAGATAAAGTCTTTTGACAACAAATCTCATGTTATCTCCTTGTTTATTATGACTGAAGGTTCTTACTGTGTTTTATGATGTCAATACACAAAAAAACGATCAAATCAGTACTATTTTCCTTTGTGCTCTAAACTGCATAAAGGGAATATCGATGAGTACTTTCATTGATCGTTATTATTATTCAAATTAATTCAATAATAAAAGTAACTTCATCTAAGTAATAAGAGCAATTAATTAGCTCAGCAACAACGATAACCACAGCAACTCCTTCTAAACGATGCAAGGAATATCCGCCGTGGCTATCAATTTACTTTTTTTCTTTTACTTCTGTAAGTTACTTTTGTTATTTTTACTTTTTCTGTATTATATCATATTTTGATTAAATTGTCATCTAAGAAAGTGATTTTAAAAAAACTGGAAATTTTTTCAATTGTATATTTTGACAATAAAAAACACTTTTATGTTAATTTAATGATTTTAGAGCGTTTTTAGCTTATTTGATTTTAAAGTTGTCGTCTATTCCTCAGAATTACTTGAAGAACAGGAAAAATTCGACAACAAAGTAAGTCGATCTATTCAGTTATAAAACCTATGAAGGTCTTTCTGCTGGAACTAGCCACTCCTACTTTGGAGATGTAGATTATACTCTTACTTATTCAACTGATAATATCCCTCATGATTTCTCCTCATGTGGTGCTAGCAAGCATCTATATTATAGAACGAAAGGGATAGAATCAACATTTAAATAACACTTTAGAACGAAAGAATATACTGTCTTGTACCAAATTCCTATTTTAAAAAAGGTAAACTAATTTATTACTAAATTAGTTAATAATTTACTCCAATAACACTACACTCTGTAAAACTAAAAACACAAAATTACCAATAGTACCTTTTTTCACTCAGATATTGTTCTTTTTGTTCTCTAGAATTTTCATGATTTCTAATTCCTAGTAATTCGTCTGTTGAAGAAACTATTGGGTCAATCCAGACAGCTTTGGATATAATCCAATCAATTTCTTCTTTACTAAGCTTCCCCGCTATCTCCAGTTTATCAGCCATCAGGAAAAATGACCTCTAGATAGAATGCTATTGCTAATGGTAATGAGATTGTTAAAGAACAAATATTTCAGACGACCTCGAAAAAGAATTGAGGTTGTCTGAAAGGCAGAAACTGCGTGCATGCTTTGAGGCACGCACTCTACCTGTGAATTTAAAAATTTATGCAAGTTACAGCTGGCTAGGCAACCAATTTAACGAAACTTTTTTCTAGGATCTTTAAACGTTCCTATAAATTTTAAGTCATTATAAAGTTTTTCTGGATTATCGGGTTTAAAAGTAGCGTTTGCATAATAATACAAAGAATTCCCTTCATTCACACCTTTTTCTTTAGAAGCTCTTATAATTTCTTCTGTGGCTTTTTTCGAATGCGTACCAATTTCTTCAGCTAAAATTTCAATTGGAACAATCTCTCCGTTTTTGGTACGAAAAGCTACAAAAAAGTCTGAATCAATAAATGAAACCCCAAAATCTGCAAATGCTGGACATTGAGAATCTGAATCTTCCATTCCTTCAGTGTATTTATTAAATTCATCTAACGTCTTATTTGATGTTCCTATCCATACAGAAATCATATTTTTTGTATCTGAATCAAGCATTTTAATCGTCCTTTCTCAATTATCGAAAATTTAATTTAAAATTTATTTCATTACAGAGGCCGTCTGAAAACAGAAACCGCGTGCTTCCCTACGTCGGGATTTGAGGTTTCATGCGGGCTACGGCTTGCTATTTATCATATATTTCCAAATTTTCTAATTCACCTTCATAAGTTATTTGAGCAGATATTTCCATATCAGGAAGAAACGAACCAGAATAGTATATAAATACTAAATCATCAAAATATGCTGTAGTATTGACAATTTTTAAATCATTTGCTAATTCTTTATTATCTAATTCTATTGGTTCATAATCACTTTGCTCATAACAAGCTTGATTAATCTCTATTGAAATGTCTCTTATTAAATCATCAATGTTTATTCGTTTAAAAAAGCTCTATACCCTATCAAGAATTGGATAAATTTGGCTTTCTCTTTGTATATCTCCTGATTCATCATCAATAAAAATGGGTATATCATACAGTTGCATATCACTAGGCGATAAAGATATTAAAGCAGTAGCTTTACCGTCATTAATTTTTAAATTTTTAATCATGGATTAAATCCTTCCTAGGGTTGAAATTTAGAAACTACTTACGTGCGCTCCAAACATACTCTCCGTTGTGATAGAGAGTTACATAAGGGCTACAACCTACTCATTCATTTTCATAAGCATCACCATAGCTTTGAAAAGAAGAATCTAACCAAAACCATTCTTTTTCATTTGAAACCAATTTTTCCAGTAGTTCTGTAAATGACTTAGCAATAATGGGAGACTCATCAGGTGTGGCATGAGTTTCTATAAAACTATCATAACAAAAACCAAATCTTTTTTTGTTTAAGTCTATACTGATAAATTGACCAAGCTCTTGAGAAGATGCAATCATGAACCAATCATTACTGATATCATCTGCCAACTCCTCCCAAATAACATCATCAGCTGGATATAGAATTTGGTTTGTTGGTTGCAATTCTGAAAGTGAACTGATTCTTATTTCACAAGAAGTATCAATATTGAGAATAGCATATTCATAATTTTCATAAAAGAATTCTAAATCTTTTGGCAAAGGAAAAGCAAATTTTGGTTTTGATACTGCCTTCAAAAATTGATGGCTACCTTTTTGTTCTAATTTTTCAATTAATTCTTTGATTTTCATAAAATACTCCTTAGGACTGAAAGTTTTTGTTTAGGCTACAGCTAGCTTACCTATACAAGTTATATTCTGTTTTTTGCTAAAAAAATATTTTCTAGTGTTTTCCTAAACGAAACCATATCAGTGTCTATATTTATTTCAATATCAATATGTTTCTCGATTTTCAAAGATTTCTGAATATCTTCTCCGAAATCGAATGATAAGATATTACCTTTTAAATCATAAGCAACGTTATTGCTTTCAATTGAAAACGTTTGTTCATTGAATTCAAGGTATATTTGATCATCTTCATCTTGATTGAAGGTTAGGGTGAAATAATGAAAATTTCCCAAATCAAAGTAGATATATGACAAACCTTCATCATCGGACTCATCAAATGAAATTGCTACTGGGTTCCACATAGATTTATTTTTCATTAGCAAACTACAACCTCACAATCTGATTCTCCAAAAATATACTCAATAAATTCATTTAATCTTTTATCAGGTTTATAAGTAATAATTAGATTTTCAATACTATTTTGATAAATTTTTTGTTTCTCTTGAAAATAAATAACTAATTTATTGGAATAAATTTCTACCCTTTTAAAACCACCTACCCCTGAATATTGTTGACTATTAATTTCATAATAATAGTATTCTAAGTCATCAACTTCTCTTTGCAAGATTAAGTAATTATCAGGGTTAGGTTTGTCACTATCTGCAAATGCAATAGTAAGAATATCATCTTCTATTTTGTAATACGTATTTATTGAAATAATTTCCATAAACAATTCCTTATCATATTGTTTCTTAACATTTTCCAGGTGGAGGTGTTTGTCGTTTTTTTCCAGCTGGGCGAGGTGCTTTACGAGTTCTTTTTTGAAGATTTTCGCTTTAACCAGTTGGTCGTGCAAATCGTAGAAATAGTTCAGCACTTCGCCGTCGGCCAGTTCGCGGTGGATCAGGTTGGATAACTTTGTGGAATTGTTGAGACTTCCTACCTCACCTGCCATTATTGTTGTATATGCTCATGAGCATATATACATTTAATTCCTTGTTCTATAGTGGTAATTAAATCATTAATGGTGTTATCAGATTTTATAAATAATGGATTTTGCCAATCACAATTTTTAACTACGTAAACTTTGAATTCTCCATTTCTACCGATATGGGAATACCACCCAACATCTAAAATATATTTTTCATTAAAGAACTGTACTTGTAATAAATCTTCTTCAAATTCAAGTTTATTGATTAATCCATTAGTGTCATTGAATAACCAAAATAAATGGTCATAAGTAATAATGCCATCTTTAAAATCAATTTTAGGTACCATTTCAAATTGCTCCTAATCTTTTCAACTTTTCTTTTTTGAGAGCATTCAACTCGTATGTATGTTGTATCTAACCCTTCTGATGCACCAATAATTTTTCCGGAATCATATACTTTATAATGTACGTTTTTTCCAAATGGTGAAACTGGAGTTCCTTTTGTTCAAGCTATTCTTTCTAATGATTCACTATGAATTTTAGGTTTATATTTTGCAGGTTCACCATTTTTTGTAGCTTTTCGGATTTTAGACCAGAATTTTTGGAGGGAACATGTTTTCCTCCATGAGAAGTCCAATCTAAGGAATCATTATCACATGGATTATTACAGGCACCTGGAGCATTAGATAATCCGAGCGGATCAAACTACTTCTGCGTATTCGGCGCAAAAGCATATAAATTCTCCCCTCCCCACAATCCAATCGGCTCCTGATTCACAAACCGACCCGAATTAGGCTCGTAATAGCGTATCGGGTTATAGTGCAGCCCAGTCTCTTCATCGAAGTATTGGTTCTGCAATCTAAACGGCTGATGCGCATCCTTATAAACCCGCCCGTCCTTTTTCAGACGGCCCCAGCTGGTGTAGTTGCTGAACCATAAGAGGGTGCTACCGTCCCAGACGAAGTAGGTTTGGTTTTCGAGGCTGCCTGAAACTTTTTCTTTTTTCAGACGACCTAGAAAAAATGATTTAGGTCGCCTGAAAAGTAGAAAGTATGTGCATGCCGAACATAAGCTGCATTCATACGTAGATGGCTTGCTACGCTTAGTTTATAACGTTTCATATTCAGAATATATATTCATAGTAGATTTTACTAACTTTCTAGAATTTTCGTCTGGGCTAATTATTTTTGTGAGTAGAAATTTTTTCTTATTAAATTTGTTGTAGTAAAGATTTAATCCATTTTGAAGAAAAACAACAAGCTCATCATCATCTTGATAGATAGAATGTATAACCCCATTTAATTCACTTAATCTTAATTTTTCAAATGTCAATATAGAAGATATTCTTTTACTCTTAATTTTTTTATAGTTAGAGATTTCTATTTGCTCTCCCTTAAGTATTCCTTTACTTTCATCGTATATAAAAGATATATCATATCCCTTAAAATAAAAGTAATACATTACAATATCCTTTCCGAATGACTCATTACTGTTCTCTTTTAGGAAGCATGATATATTTTCAGTTAAGAAATTCTTTAAAAAACTACCGTTTTTTAAAAAATCTCTTATTTTAAAAATTTTAGCTGTCATCTTATCCTCCTAATGCTTTTAAAGTAGTAGAGAAATCTCTCGTGTTATTTGGAAAATTTTGGACAGCTGCTTCAGTAACATCTTTCAATTTGGTTTTATTTTTTGGATTTTGTACAAAATCATCAACAGCTTCTACGATTTTTTTCCATTGGGAAGGGTTATTTTCCTTTATATTTTTTGCGGTTGGTTCTGTAAGCGGAAGGGCTGGTATGCGCTATCCGCAACCTTGGTTTCCTCTTTCAGACGACCCTTGCCGGTGTATTCTCCGTACCACAACAGATTCCCGTCCTTATCGGTCATCTCTCTCGGGATACCGATTTGGTCGCAGTGGAAGTAGTGGGTTTGTTGGTGGCTTTCTCCGTCTTCGATGATGTGGTGTAGATAGGCGAAACCGCGTACGTGCGTACTGCACATACCCTACGTCAAAACTGAAGGTTTTGTGCGGGCTACGGTTTGCTATAACTTACTTACAGAGTATTTCATGTTAGAGGAAGAAATTCCATCTTCAAATTATTACTAATAACTAATTCTTTGAATTTATCAGAAAAAGCCCAAATTAAATCATCATTTATATCTTTTGCACAAAACTCAAAACCAGATATATTTCCTAAAAATACAGGTGGATAATCAATAAACTTCTCTCCATCTATTTCATAAAAATTTGATTTTTCCATATCTACTAATTTAGCAGTTAATTTAATTTTTCCAAGGAAAAATTTAAATTCATCATTCTTGATTCTAAGTTTAGCCGGAAAAAAATCTAATTCATCTTTTAATTTATCAGCCAATTTATTAATGAAAGTTTCAGAGAACAATAACATCTTAGGAATTGTTTGAATATAATCTGTATTAGAAATATTTTTGGAGGTATATCCACTCTGAGCTATAAAAACTGCTTCATCTGTATAATTACCTTTATTGTAATTAATAAATTCTACAATCTTTCTATCATCCTGTTTTAAGTCCACATACGCTTCTTCATTATCAACAGCAGAGTATATTTGATAAAGAGTCATCATTTTTTCCTTTCTTACTATTACTTTTAGAAATTGGTGCAGCACAAATATATTTGCCAGTTCTAAAAGCTTCTCCTAATTCGTTTTGCATTTTTAATATTTTTTCTGAGATTTTCTTTTTACTCCATTTTTATTTTTAGCAATGGTAGCCAATCTTTCTAATCGTTGCTCCAGTCTCGAATTCGTGCCAAAGACTCGTAGGAATCCGGGGGTGTAGATATAGGTATACTTGCCATCCCAAACGAATCTGGTGGCATCTTCTAGGCCGTATGAAGCTTCTTCGTTTTTCAGACGGCCTTTAGGTTGTTTGTTGATAACTACCCTAACTTATGCTTTGTTATACATAATTTCCTATCTTTTTTCTTAAAAATAAAAATATTTTAATCCAAAAGGGTGTTGTTAATCCCAAAATTCCTCCGAATATCAATCCTTCAAGGAGCATAAAACTCTCACTTTCGATTTGTATAGCTAATCCCAGCAGCATCCCAATTAACATTTGAATTATAGATAGATGTTTAATATTTTTTCTTTCTAATTCTAAATGAAATAAAATAACTAGAAAGAAAGAGATGATCGGAAACACGACCAACTTAACTATTGTGTTATCTCCATAATAGGCCATCCATAACCAAAAACAAATCCATGAAATTAGAATACTAATCCAATACTTTTGAATAAATTCTTTGACTTTAATTAACATGGAAGTCCTCCTTAGGCTATGATGTTTACAGCATATTCTTGAGTTATATTTGTTCATATAATGTTAAATTCTTTTCTGTGCTTTTATATATGTCTGTATAGAAATAAATTCTATTACCTTTTATCTCTTTCAGATAAACTAAGTCTTCGATACCCCCAATATACTCAATTGATAAATCATCTAAATTTAATGTTGCAAGCCTAAATCCAACAACCCAAAATCGTCTAATGAAAACTGGAATATATATTTTTCTATTGGAATACAACAAAGGCCCTCCAAATCCCTGTTCTTTAATAATAACTTGACCGTTTATGGATAGACTTCCAACTAAGGGAGAACCTTGATTAACTTCCATCAAATCAAGGTAACTGACTTCCCATTGGTCAAAAATATTTTTTTCTTGAAAGTCTAAAGGAGTTTCATTCAAAATTTTTAACTTAGACATTTTTATAGTCAAAGAATTGAAATCTTCTTCTATTTCTACAAGGAGTTTACCAACCTCATTGTTAAATGGCCAAGAATCAATTACTATTCGAGACAATAAAAATTCTTTTCCTTTTTTTTGTTGAAAAATAGTTTCTGAATTTAGATAATTAATCATGTCATATAGTTCATTTTTTATAGAAATCAACTGCTGTTTATTTGTATAACTATATTCATCACAATTATTAATCATTTTATCAATTTCGACTAAAACTATATTAGTCTTTTTTATAAATTGCTCCTGATTCATTGTCGTATTAACCTTTCTAAGGCATTAATATATTTGTGTTTATCCGCCAAGAAAACCCAAACCTTGAGGTGCAGCTTTGCCTTCAATAATAGTTGTTCCTGGTTTCACTATAAATTGAGCAATATTAGTCATGTGGTTTCATTTTGGTTTGACTGCGAAGCTACTTCTGGTAGCATGGAATGTTTCAAATAAATAACGACCTAATCGAATCCTGATTCACAAATTGACCCACAGCAGGTTCGTAACGATAATCTGCTCAAACTTATTAATTAATCGATATTTATTAGTATTTTTAATTCTTCTGGTAGTTTTGCACCATTTCTATGTGCCTTCTTAGCCCAAAATATGGCTTTTTCTTTATTGTCTTGTTTGAAAAATAAATCAGCTAAATTGAATTGGGCAATTGGATGTCCATTTTTTGCCGCGATCTTTAGCCATTTAAATTCCAAATCTTGATCTAAAGATACAAACATATGATATTGATATAATTTGAATGCTGAGTTTTTATCTCCATTAGTGGCCTTCTCTTCGAGAATATGAATCTCTTCATCTGAAATCCAATAAATACTACCTGTTGATATGCAATTAGTCATTTTCTCATCCCTTTCTGGATGTTGTGCGCGGGGGCGAAGGCGAACACTTCGTTGCCCGCTTGGGTAATCCTGCCCAGTTTGTCGGTGCTGTGGGTCAGGTTGCCTGAAGGGTGCGGGGGTAGCAATTGACCACACAGCGTCGGGATTGGAGGTTTTGCCAAGGCTACGGCTTGCCACGACTTGTTTTTGGGTCTCGATCCAACCTACGCTTGCTGACAGTTTTATTTGAAAACAAATGATACATATAAATTTTGATTATTTTTAAAGTTATCTAGATATTCTCTAGTTTTTATAATACTATCACTTTGAATATTTCCTTCGTAATACCAATTATCATAGGTATGTTCAAATTTATTATTATTTTTTTTATATAAATCTCCTCCTAAAATAAAGAAATTTAAATTTTCTAAAATATCTATAATATCATTAGATAATTCTATAGGTATAATTACAGTATTTTCTCCTTGTTCAAGTAAACTGACTCCATTATTAATATAAATACTAATTAATTTATTCATAAATACACTTCCATATGGCATTTTAAACTTTCTCTTCTCCGTTTATTGACTTTTTTCTTATTCGAGGCCGTCTAAAAAGCGGAAACCGTGTACGTGCGTACCGCAGCCCACGTCAGGATTGAAGATTTCATACTTGCTACGGCTTGCTACGCTTACTATATATACACGACGCTACGCCAGTTTATTAATCATCAGGATTTTCTTCTAAATAATTAAAAAATTCCTCAAATGATTTCGCAATAATAATTGAATTTTTTTTAAAATTAGCTTCCCTTGATATATTTTCACTCCATACGTCCCTTACATAATAAATAATTTGCCAACTATTTTTTTCTAAACAGAGGTAATTCCCTCCCCAATCAAAAGCAAAAGGAATCAGATTTATAGGTAACTCATTAAGTTCCCATTCATTTATCGCTCTTCCTTCTAATGTAAAATCTGGATCATCCTCAAACTGCTTAGAATATTTCATTGGAATGAAGTCGCGAATTTCAATATAGTCATAATCAATATTATCATTGACAAAACAAGAAAGATTGGGAGTACCTCCATTCCATTTGAAGTAATGTGACTTGAATGAAGATGGAAAAGATACTTCTAGTTTTTTTCAACTTCATTAAAATCGTTTTCAGATAAATTTTTATCACAATCATAAAAATTGAGCATGGCAAACTCCTTTAAGTTATACAAAGCAAAGAATTGCTTCTTCTGGAATAGTTTATTTATTTTTAAAGTTAAGCATTCAGTCCAATAGAAATAGATAACACATCTTCCTCATTGTCGAGTAGAGATATATCGATAACTTTATCTATTTTATTACTAAATAATTTTAAACAATAAAAATTAGGTTTGTTTATTAATTCTAGCCAATTGCTAATATTTTTTATTTTGATCATAAACAATGGGAATAATTCTATTGGTGTTTCGGCCGAATCATTTATTCCTCCATAAAAGTATACATAAGCAATATCATTTTCCTCTGGTGAAAAAAAATTTAATATTTCATTTTTTATCGATAAACTAAAATTCTCTTTTAATAATTCTATATTTCTATATGGGGTAAAAGTACGATTTATTATTTCACATGAGAGTGGATATGGAATAATTTTTTCAGAATCTGAAATTAAATTATTTAAAAAATGAATTTCTTTCATTTTTTTCATTAAATGATTCTGTTTTAAAGTAAAGATCTTATCTTCTAAAGTTGTCATGATACTATTTCCTATGTGGTACGGTTACATTATCTTTGTAGGACTTCCAAGAAAATGCACCATTCCCATTATTTCTTTTTTGAATAAGAATTCCATCCATTTTGAAAGTAGCTACATGCCAGTGTGGACAAGGATGTTTTGCAATCGGAAGGGCTGGTGCGCATTCTTGTAAAGCCGATCATCTTTTTTTAGACGACCCCAAGCGGTGTATTCGCCGTACCACAACAGATTGCCGAGTATGTCGGTCTTCTCGCGCGGTATCGGTGTGGATATATGTATACCTGCCGTCCGGTTGGACTTCTTGCAAGAGGTGGCTACCGTACCAAACGAATCCGGTTTCTTCTTCGAGGCCGTCTGAAAAGAAGCCGCGTGCGTGCGTACCGAGCACTCTTTACGTCGGGATTGGAGGTTTCATACGGGCTACGGCTGCTCAAACATCTTAAGCATTATAATTTAGATAATCTTTAATAAAATATTCAAAGTTATTCCAATGTTTGCTAAATTGTTTATTTTCTATAAACTTTTGAATAGTGGGAGCTTCTACATAAAAAACCTCATCGGTATTTTTATCATACAGGACATAATCATCCAACTCATTATTCAACAGGGAAAAATAATTATCAGGTAAGCCAATATTTTTTCTCAAAATTTTTGTTTGGCTACTTGAAAAATCCTCTAAGTCCATTGCTAAATCAACCAAATATCCAATTTTCCCATAAATTTCATCACTATATGTTGACCAAAATTCAACAAAGTCATGATTTATCATTCCAAACCCTAATCTTTTGAATAATTCACGATATTTATTTTGATTTTCTGGAAATATTCTACCAAATTCATCATCAAGATATTCTTTAAAATCAGTATCTAACATAACACACCTCTTTGATATAAATATAAGTAAATCGACCTTAACATTTCCCGGCCTTTCTTCTGCGTCTTTTTTCTGCTTTTGCTCTATCCTTCCAATATTGTCTTCTATCTTTACCAAATGCTTTTCTATCTACTGGGAAGTATGGAAAATATGGATGCTTACTGCTTCCATCAACTTTCGTCAATTCATAGCTAGTTTTAGATGAGATTGTTAAAGAACAAATGGTTCAGACGACCTCAAAGAAGATAGTGAGGTCGTCTGAAAAACAGAAACCCCGTGCGTACGTACCTCACATATCCTACGTCAGGATTGGAGTTTTTGTGTAGGCTGCAGCTTACTTTAATTATTCAACTGGAATCATTCTGCTAAAGCAATCATATAGATTTTTACCAATTAAATAGATATTTTGGAATTTTACTTCTTCAGGCATTTGTATGCCAAATTCATCAAAATAATCTTCTTCATCCCATTCATTTTCATGATCCCAATAGAAAATTTGCCCAATTCTTTCTCCTTGAGTACATAGACAAATCAAGTCACCAAATTCATTACTTGATATTGGTAGAAAATTATCTGGTATTCTATTTTTGTATTTTTCAAGCCTTTCACTAATCTGGGAGTTTTTTTGGTAGTTTATATTTTCACCATAAAAAAAACCTAAATCTCCACCACTCCATTCGATATTACCACCTACAGGAATATCGTCATCAGGGTAACAATATTCAGGCAAATCACTGTATGGGGTTAACTTAAATTCTTTTATAAACCCCGTCTCTCCACCAAATAATTCAAGGTAATCCAAATAATCTGAAAACTTTTCTTTAGTAATATCTAAAAATTTGGACATTGATTTTCTAGATGTAGGAATCAGTGGTTCAAATGTAAACCTTTGAACTCCACCCATTTTCTCAACTAAACTCTTAATTTTCATTTTCATTACTCCTTCTAGTTATAATTTTGTCAAATAATCAACATTTCTTCTTAGGTTGTTTATTACGCATAGTACATGTATGTATTCCACATATACGTTACATGAAAACTGAAAATTTCATGTAGACTTAGAATTGCTTAAATCAGGGAGGATAATAGGTTTGTAACTAAGTACTTTATCAGCTATTTCCTCGGAGCTCATGTTTGTCCAATATATATAATCTGATATATTTGGATCTGTGACCAAATTTACTAATTTTTCAAGAAATAGATCTTCATCCTCTTCTGAACCTTCAAAATTTCTTAACTGATCAATCAGTTTGATTAAATATAATCTATCCAACATAATGCTATCCTCCTCCAAAAGGGTATTTCGGGTCTAGTATCTCTTTATGGAATTTTGGTGTAACAATCAGCATATTATCCATATCATAAACACCTCCATTATTAACATTTAGTATAAATATAACGATTAAACTTCTTATAAAACTCTCTACATTTATGTTTTGGAACTTTTGCTGCATCAAACATAATTTCCTATAACTCTAGCATTTGTCTTGCAGTCATAGCTTTCCAGTTGCCACGAACTTTTCCAAAAGTTTTCTTCATCCATGCTCGTTTTGCTCTATGAGTAGCCTCGTGCAAACATTTTGTCAACAGAATTGTTGATTGATTACTACGTCTACTTATATACCCAGGAATATTGTGTTTCGCCCAAGCATCCATAATATTATGATGATTGAACAGGCCAGCTGATTTTGATCCATAATCAACAATATCATATAAACCCAATCCTAATGGATCAAACCACCTTTGAGTATTTCCGACAAACTGATAAAAATTTTCCCCACCCATCAACCCAATCGGGTCCTGATTCACAAACTGCCCCGCATCAGGCTCGTAATACCTGAAGAAGTTGTAGTGCAGCCCTGTCTCACGGTCGGTGTACTGGTTTTGCAGGCGGAGCGGGTGGTGGCGCCAACAGAAGTCGGGTACGGTAAAGACAACATTGAAGTCACTGCTTTTACGGGCGATTTTATTGACGGTCATGGGGTGCTCTCTATTTGGGGGATAGGGTTATCTAAAAATGTATTTCAGATAACTCTTTTACATTTTACAGGGGTTATTGGAGTTTGATTCCGTCTAGGCTAGTTATACCATATGATTCTCCTTGCAGAGCCAAAAGTAACTTTGCTGATATTTTTGCTAATAATAATTCTTTTGTCTAATTTCCCAGAATATTTTGGTCCTGCTAGTTTCTGAAATAAAATAATATTTAATTCATTGTCATTGTAAATAGTAGTTTCTATACTTGATATTACCATTGCACTATTGCCAAGTAAACCTGTCAAATGACCTTCTTTATTTCTATTTTCTTGAGCTTCAGTGATAGTAATTTTAAAATTCCAAATGTCATTAATATCAATTTCATCTTTTTTTAGGCAAAGCAGTTGTTGCATTTGCTACTCCTCCATTAGCTTTTATGATAGATTTTTTAAGAGTGGTAGGATTGCTGATGGGGCCTAACCCATCAACTATATTAGAGTTAAGGTCGTCTTTAGTCCCTCCACAACCCAATCGGACTCTGATTTACAAACCGACCCGCTTCAGGCTCGTAATACCTGAAGAAGTTGTAATGTAGCCCTGTCTCACGGTCGCAATAATGGTTTTTTCAGGTGGAAGGGATGGTATACGCTATCTGTTACCTTGGTTTCCTCTTCGTAGCGGGACACCAGTCCGTCGGGAGAGGCGATTTAGTAGAGGTCGTCTGAAAAGCAAAAACCGCGTGCATAACGCACACACCCTCACTTTAATATTGAAGGTTTCATGAGGGCTACAGCTTGCTATTTTGAATGGGTTATTTTTTCTATTCTCCCATCTTTTTTAGAAATAACTATATGGAAATTACCACCTAGTGCTTTTGGAGGGGTTCCATTAATGATCCAGACATCTTTCTCTTCAATAATACGGTATGGTTTTTGATTTATTGAAACGGTATTTCCATATACGTTTTTTATGTATATTTCAGCAAGCTCAAGCGCCATATTTTTTGAACTGACTAACATATTGCTCTCCTTTTTGTCTAAAAAACCTTTTGCAAAAGCTGTAGTAAAACAAAGAAATACTAATATAGTAATGAGACGGATTTTGTTCATCATTATTTTCTTAATACCAAAATTTAAAAATCGATTGTGCTTGTGTAGGTAATGCAGTACTGCGCACACCCTACGTCAGGATTGGAGATTTCGTACGGGCTACGGCTACTTTTCTAGAAACCTTGGCTTATGTATTCGATTAACAAAATAATAAGTAGATTTAGGAATTATTTATTAATTTTTCGAGATATTCAATACTTCTGAATAAATAATGTTCACCTATTTGCTGTATCAAATTTGATGAGTCCCCAAATAATATTTTTTCTAAATACTTTTTTAGAATTATAAGCTCATCTTTTTTTAAGAGATTTAAAGCATGAGTGATGTTTTCTGCTGTAGGTATATTTATAATAAATTCTTCTATATTTACTGGAATATCATCATTTCTAATGCCATTGCTGATACTATCAAAAATTTTAGGCATTAAATAATTTATTCCTTCTGGTGAAAAAAAGATGAATGGTACTAAATTATGTTCATCAATAATAATTTTCTCTATTGGGGTATATTCGTAATAATTAAATTCATCCTTAAATTCCTCTATTCTATAGATGTTTTCTCGATAAAGTTTTTTGAACAATCCTTCTTTAGGAAAATCTCTATAGGGAATATTCATGAAGGGCATATTTATCTCCATTATGTTAGATAACTTTTACATTTATAGTGATTTTTCCATGCGGTGTATTCGCCGTACCATAAGAGATTACTGTGGATGTCCGTCATCTCCCTCGGGATGATGATTTGGTCGCAGTGGAAGTGGTGGGTTTGTTGGTGGCTTTCGCCTTCTTCGTTGATGTAGTTTAGACAGCTAAACCGCATTCGTGCGTACGTTCCGCGCACACTTTACATCGAGATTGGAGGTTTCATACGGGCTACGGCTTGCTTTGAAATCTATTTTTGAACGTAAGAAATTTATCATATGAATTTAGTTGTTCAGCAGAATAATTTTCCATAATTTCAGCATTATCACTATCTACAATAGAAACAAAAAATATGACATTCTTTGTTTTTTTCTTATCTATATTTTCTATTGCTTTTTTAAATCCTTCTATAATTGAATCATATACTTCCGCCTGATATTGCTCAAAATTATCTTCTGATATTAATGTATTTGCATCATTAAGAATATTTTGAATCTCATTATTGAATACACTATCTATTTTCTCAGGAACCTCTCCAAGTCCTATTGCAAATTGAGGATAATACCATTTAATAAAAGGATATTCCTCTCTCGGATAGTTTAATTTTTCTTTGTCATAGTGAGAAATAGTATTTGCAGCCCAACCTAGATATGAGCAATAGTCATCAACATATAATGAGTAAGCAAAAACATCATTAGAATTATATCTCTCTAATACATAGTTAAATGTATCTGTAACTCCTTTATATACATTTTGAATTAAATCTTGAATTATAGAATTACTTAAAATATTCATTTTGATTTTCCTTTCATAGACATTTTTGACATCAATCATTCTCTATTAACATTTTCTACGTGACCTGTATTTTCCAAAAAACTTACCACCAATTCTAGTTAATTGCTTGCTCATATATCTATCTGCTTGAGCTTTGTTCATTAGACATAATTTCATCCATCTTGTTACCCTCTTATCAGCCTTCTCCAACGGGAGAGGGAGTAGATGTTGGGATGGAAAAAGTATATCCAACACTTCTTTGATTTATATTAATCCCAAAAAAAGTCTGAATTATTTAATTCCTTCCACTCTTCTAAAGAATAAAGAAAAGGCAAAGAAAAGTTTTCCAATATTTTTTCTTTTAAATTTTCTGACACCATGAATGCTCCTGAATAATTATAATTGGTAGACAATAAAATATCCTTATCTGAATTAGTAAATGCCTCCAGTGAAAAATTATCTTCATCTAATGCTAAATCTGGGTAAACAATTTCATCCTGAATTTCCCAATCAACTATTCTTACTAAATAATAGGCTTCGTTCGTCAATAACTCCCCTTTTGTATTGACAATAATTGCTTTACTCATTCCATAATCATGATCAAATCCGTATTTTTTAATAAATTCCAAAAAATGCGCTGACATGATAAAGAAATCATTATATGGAAGAAAATCAAAAGTAACACCTCTTGCTTTCTTTAAGCAGACATAAACCTTTTCAGGCATCGGAGGAATTTCTTGCCCCTTTACGAACCAACTCCATGGAAAGTCAAAATCAGGATGCGTTTTTTTAGGGTTAAACTTCTCTGATATACCTAGAACACCACTGCCTACACGTGGTAACCCCATTTTTCCCGCTTTATCCATGCTTTGTAGGGCATATCCCCATACTAGTAATTTTTTCATAAAATCCTCCTAATCTAATCGTTTTGGTGAGTTAGTAGATGAATATCCTCCAACAGATATGGAATTACTCAAACGTTTTTTTAACCTTTCTTGTAAATTTCGTACACGCCGTCGCGCTTGTGCCTGTAATCGACCATGATATGGTTGCGGTAGGCGAAACCGCTAGTTTTTTGCCTTCACGTCCATAAATGGCGGTTAAATCGCTGTTTGCCAGAATCGACTTTGGCAAACAGCAGCCGTTCGCCGCTGTCGGGGGTGGCAATTTGGTAGAGGTCGTCTGAAAATTGAAAAACCGCGTGCGTGCATACCCCCTACGTCAGGACTGGAGGTTTTGTACAAGCTAAGGCTTGCTAGAAGTTTCATGCAGGCTACAGCCTGCTACGGTTTTCCCATTTATAGAGACTGTATTATTTCTATGTATCTGTCTAATTTTTTATCCCAAAAAATGTATAGATAAGTAGTATCATGCTTCAACTTTGTTATATCTAACTGCCCTAGAAACATTGCAGGAATATTGTCGACGATAGGCCAATCAGGCTCCTGTAACCATTTGGGATATTTATCCATACAAATGAAATGTTCCTTAATAATCTTTTTTAAAGTGGTCGCTGTCTTAGGTTTGTACTTATCATACAAGAAATTTAAATAACCCATATCAGCAGGTATCCAGTTAGGAATAGCCTCCAAAATTAAATCGAATTTTTTTTCTGTCGTTGAATTCGAAGAGTACGGGATATGCTTGTAATCTAAAATTTCCCTGAAAATATCCATCAAGTTTAACTTTGCATCAAGAGATGTCAAATCCTGACTAATTAAATATTCATAAGTGGAATTACTATTCATATAAGGTTTAGCTTTAGTATTTTCCAACAGGGAAATTAATTCTTGATTGGAAGACAACGCCATTTCCAATTCTTCAGTTGATAATTTTTCTTCCACAAAATTCTTTAAAATTTCTATTGCTTTCATAGCTAATTTCCTAGATTCCTATAAGGGTCAAGCGCTGCATGTTGTTCTCTAGTTACTTCTCTCAAATTAAAAGGACTATGCCTATCTGCATGACCTAAGCGTTGTGGCACATGATGATGCAACTCCATGGGATTTCCATTTGCATCTAAAGGAGCACGTCCTCTTTTCATTCTACTCATATTTGCAGGAGAAAATTCTCCTGTACCTTTCGAGGCTAAATACCTATTTTTCCAGTATCTTGACCTAACAACATCCCAAGATGGCATATCACCGTTAGGTAATGGTTTATCAATACGCTCGCCTCTTTTCCAACGTTTGAATAAATTCTTTAACAGCGGTTTAGGTTTATTTGGTTTATTTTTGTTGGCCGGGCACAGTCCCCAAACATCAAGCCATTCCTGCGCATTCGGAGCAAACTGATACAGATTCTCCCCACCCAACAACCCAATCGGGTCCTGATTCACAAACCTCCCCGCCTCAGGCTCGTAATACCGCATCAGGTTGTAATGTGCAGTCCGGTCTCTTCATCGAAGTATTGGTTCTGTAATCTAAACGGCTGATGCGCGTTCTTGTAAACCCGCTCATCCTTTTTCAGACGACCCCAAGCAGTATATTCGCCGTACCACAGGAGATTGCCGTGGATGTCGGTCATCTCTCTCGGGATACCGATTTGGTCGTTGTGGAAATAGGCGAGGTATTGTGCTTCGTCTTGGTTGTTATGGAAGACTTGGGCTAAAGGTTCGTAGCTGTCTTGGTCGGTGTAGATATAGGTGTAGCTGCCTTTGTAGGTGTACTCCTGAAGTAATCGCGTTCCGTCCCAGACGAAGTGGGTGCGTTTCGGGTCGGTACTTGTCCAGGCGAGTTTGTCTTGGCGTTCTTTGGAGAGGCGGCGTCCGAACGGGTCGTAGGCGTATGTCCAGATTTCGGTGTTGCCTGCGGGCTTTTTGATTTCGGCGCGGACGAGTTGGTTTTCGAGGTCGTATTGGTAATATTGGTTTTCGCCGTCGGGCAGCTGGCGGTAAATCAGGTTGCCCAATGCGTCGTAGGTGTATTCGATACCGTTGTATTCTTTGAGGCGGTTGCCGCTGACAAGGTTAGGGTTGGCAGGTGATTTCAGACGACCTTGAGTTTGGGGGTCGTCTGAAATCGGGGCGGTCGTTTTGCCCTCTCCCACGGGAGAGGGGGTAGATGTTGGGATGTCGAGGATGTTGTGGGCGGGGTCGAAGGCGAAGGTTTCGCAGCGGCCGGTTTGGCTGTTGCGGGCTTCTTGAATCCGTCCGATTTTGTCGTAGACGTAATTAAGGACGCCGCTTCTTTGGTCGGCGCTTTGGATCAGGTTGCCGGCTTTGTCGTAGGCGTAGCGGCGGTTGACGGCGCCGCCGGCCAGCGGGTTTTGTTTGCTGCGGGGTGTTTGTGTGCCGCTCCGGACGGTACGCTGGCTTTTCAGACGACCCATGGGGTCGTAGTCGTACAGGCTGCTGATGCCGCCCTGTGTCCTTTGGATTTCGCGGTGCAGTTTGTCGCGTTCGATGTCGCTGACGACTTCGCCGTCAAGGCTGATTTGGTGCAGGTGTCCGCTGCCGTAGTACAGGTAATCGATATGGCGGCCGTCAGGCAGGATGGTGCGGATGCGGTTGCCCAACGGGTCGTACTGGTAGCCTACGGTCGCGCTTTGGCCGTTATGGACGGTGGTTTCGCCGATGAGTCGGTCGAGTTCGTCGTAGGCGAGTTCGACGCTGCTGTGTTGGTTGCGGGCTTTGGTCAGGTTGCCGGTAATGGGGTCGTATTCGAAACGGGTGCGGCTGATGCCTTCGTCTTTGCTTTGTCCGTTGCGGCCGGAGACTTTGCGGCTTTGTTTTTCGATGAGTTGGCCGAGGATGTTGCGTTTGAACCGGTGGATGTGCCAAGTTTCGGGACGCTCTTTCAGACGACCTTCATGATTGCTTTGGCCGTATTCGGTCTGTTGAACCAGTTGTCCGGCGGCATCGTAGCCGTAGGCGGTGATTTTGCCGTCCCAGCCGGTTTCTTGGATCAGGTTGTCGGTCGGGTCGTAATCGAAACGGTAGGTTTCGCCGTTTTCATTGGTGAGGACGGTCAGACAGCGGGCTTTGTCGTAGGCGTAGGCGAAGGTATGGCCCAGCGCGTTGGTGCGTTTGAGCGGCAGTCCGTCCACTGCGAGTTCGTAGGCGGTTTTGGCACCGAGTCCGTCGATGTAGGCGGTCAGACGGTTGAGGCGGTCGTATTCGAAGGTTTCGTGACTGCCGTCGGGATAGTCGGTACGGACGGGGTTGCCCGCTGCGTCGTAGTGGTGGCGGGTGGTATGGCCCAGCGCATCGGTAACGGTTTCGAGATCGCCGTATTCGGTGTAACCGAAACGGGTGGTTTCGCCGGTACAGTCGGTAAAGCTGACGAGTTGGTCGAGGGTGTCGTAGTGTAGGCGTCGGGTTTTGCCTAAGGCGTCGGTAATGGTTTCGGGCAGCCATCGGGCGTTGTAGCCGTAGCTTGTGGTGTAACCGGCGGGGTCGGTGATGCTGACGAGGTTGCCGCGTCCGTCGTAATCGTAGGCGGTAATCCTGCCTGCGGGATCGTTGACGGCAACCGGCAGGTTGAGGGTTTCGTGGTAGTCGATTTGGGTGCTGCTGCCGTCCGGCGCGGTGATGGCGATGACGTTGCCTTCGGTATCGTAAAGATAGCGGGTTTCGCGTCCGAGGGGGTCGCGTTCTACGGTAATGCGGCCGTAGCTGTCGCGTTCGCTGTCGCTGCGTTGTCCGTCGGCATCGATGCGGTAGACGAGTTCCCGGTTTTCGTTGAAACCGTACACTTCCGTCCGCCCCAATGCGTCTGTAACGACGGTATGGTCTTTGCGGTAGTCGAACGTCCATTCTTCACCGAGGTTGTTGCTGCTTTTAAGCACTTTGCCGTCGGTGTCGTAACGGTCGTATTCGTAGCGGGACACCAGTCCGTCGGGCTGGCTGTGTTCGACCATGATGTGGTTGCGGTAGGCAAAACCGCGCAGTTTTTTGCCGTCGCGTCCGTAAACGGCGGTTAAATCGCCGTAGCCTGAATCGACTTCAGCAAACGGCAGCCGTGCGCCGCCGTCGGGGGAGGCGATTTGGTAGAGGTCGTCTGAAAGTTGGTTTTCAGACAACCTCTATGTTAACTGCTAATAAGATTGTTAAAGAACAAATAATTCAGACGACCTCAAAGAAGATAGTGAGGTCGTCTGAAAAACAGAAACCGTGTGCGTGCATACCGCACACCCTCTACGTCAGGACTTAAGAGTTTATACAGGCTACGGCTTGGATTTAAGCGAGCGACAGCTTCTCAATCCTCATTAGCAAAAAATTCATAAGTATCTATCTCCTCTTTTACGAAGACTATAACAACTTTACCTTCAGGTATCCTTTTTTTGGACATGCCACCTATGGAAATACCTAAAGTAGGAAATGTAATATATGCTTTTCCATCAATGCAATCATATTCTTCTTTTAATTTTTTAATATTTTCAGGCTCAAAAAGATTTAAATTATCAAATATTGGATTCAGATGTTTACTACAAATAATGCTAACTAATTTATTATTTTTATATTCTAATGTGCAGGCATCTCTATATTCAGAAGTAATTTTAAGAATGTTATCTTCTATAACCTTTGCTGCCTTTCCATATTTAGCAATAATTTGCTCCATCGTATTTCCAAGTTGAAAAAAACGATTACCTAAATCTATGCCTTTAAAAGGAATAATTTTAACTTCATTCACTTGCATTTTCCAATGACCTTTCTTAGTTTAGATGCTTGATATTTAGTGATTAATTTCTGTCTAACGGCTTCTCGCACCATCCTTCTCAATCTCTTATCATATTTATCTATAAATTTCCTCTTAGTCTCAATAATATCCATCTCCATAGCCAAATCCCATCGACCTTGAAGGATAAATTGTCTTTGTTGCGCTCTCCAACGACGAGCAGTAGTTGAACTCCCTGTACTTGACATGCCTCTATGATCTGCTTTATCCATATGATACGCAGGTGCAGAACCATAAGATGGTCTATTTGGTAAATCTTTATATGCTCCCCAAGCTGGAGAGTGATTAGTTTCTCCTCCTTTATGGCTCCCTCTCTCTCCTCTGTAAGTTCCTCTACGTGCTAAACCTAAAGTATCAATCCACCCAATAGAATTCGGTGCAAACTGATATAAATTATCTCCACCAATTAATTTAATCGGATCCTGATTCACAAACCGACCCGCCTCAGGCTCGTAATAGCGCATCAGGTTGTAATGCAGTCCGGTCTCTTTATCAAAGTACTGGTTCTGCAATCTGAACGGCTGATGTGCATCCTTATAAACCCGCCCGTCCTTTTTCAGACGACCCCAAGCAGTATATTCGCCGTACCACAGGAGATTACCATGAATGTCGGTCATCTCCCTCGGTATGCCGATTTGGTCGTTGTGGAAATAGGCGAGGTATTGGGTTTCGTCTTTGGCGTTGTCAAAGATTTGAGCTAAAGGTTCGTAGCTGTCGGAATCGATGTAGATATAGGTATATCTGCCGTACGGGTGGATATCCTGACTAATATTTCACTATCACTAGCGATATTTTTTTCTTGGGTCTTTAAAAGTTCCTATAAACTTCAGATCATTGTAAAGTTTATCTAGATTTTCCTCATAAAATGTTGCATTAGAATAGTAATATAAAGAATTACCTTCATTTATTCCTTTCTCTTTTGCTACTTTCACAATATCTTTTATAACTTTATTGGAGTGTGCCCCAACTTCTTCTGCTAACACTTCAACTGGTACAATTTCTCCATTATCTGTCTGGAATGCCACAAAATAATCAGAATCAATAAATGAAACTCCAAAATCTGCAAAAGCTGGACAATGAGAATCTGAGTCCTCCATTCCATCTGTATATTCATTAAACTCATCAGGTGTTTTAAAAGATGTCCCCATCCACACAGAAATCATATCTTTAGTTGTTTCAATCATATAATACCTCATAATTCAAAATGTTATATATTTTATTAATCCCAAAAACTGTCTAAATTGTTCAATTCCTTCCACTCTTCCAAAGAATAAAGAAAAGGCAAAGAAAAGTTTTCCAATATTTTTTCTTTTAAATTTTCTGACACCATTAATGCTTCCATATACTTATACTTGGAAGACAGCAAAATATCCTTATCCGAATTAGTATATGCCTCCAGCGAAAAACCTTTTTCATCTCTTCCTAAATCCGGGTAAACAATTTCATCCTCAATTTCCCAGCTAACTATTCTTACCAAATAATAGACTTCATTTGTCAATAGCTCGCCTTTTGTATTGACAATAATCGCTTCGCTCATACCAAAATTATAATTAAAGCCATATTTTTTAATAAATTCCAAAAAACGTGCTGACATGATAAAGAAGTTGTAGCCATAAGGTAGAAAATCAAAAGTAACACTCCTTGCTTTCTTTAAGCAGACATAAACCTTTTCAGGCATTGGAGGAATTTCTTGCCCCTTTACGAACCAACTCCATGGAAAGTCAAAATCAGGATGCGTTTTTTTAGGGTTGAATTCCTCTGATATTCCTACTTCCCCTAAGGAAACCTTAGGCACTTTTCTTTTCGCTAACTCATCTAAACTTTGTGCGCTATATCCCCACACCATCAATTTCTTCATAATATCCTCCTAATCTAATCGTTTGGGCGAGTTGGTAGATGAACATCCTCCAACAGATATGGACTTACTCAAACGTTTTTTTAACCTTTCTTGTAAATTTCGTAAACGCCGTCGCGCTTGTGCCTGTAATCGACCATGATATGGTTTCTCCAAAGTTATGCAGTACCGTAGATAGAAAGATGCGTCCATTACTACGATAATAAGCGTCATAACTAATTGTTAAATACCATATTTCTCTTAGAAATTTTTTTACATTATCAGGTAACTCCTCTAAATGGTGGGGTAGAGAATCTAAAATAATTTCTCTATTCTCATACCAGCCTGAAGCAATCATTTTCTTAAAAAAATCTGAGTGTATTTCGTATGGTTTTTTCATAAATACTTCTTATTATTTTACTGTAGTATTTTAGAATGAAATATTCAGCCTTATTGACGCCTGTTTGGAGTCATAGATGAACAAAAGGGAATTCCATGCCAATTCAGGGCCTTTAAATTCGAGTACTGGAGCACTTTTTAGTACATAATATGATTTTAAAGGAGGATATAAATTAAGAAAATTTTGAATAATTTTTGATTCTAAGATGTTTTTAGTTAAATAAAAATAGTCATTAAATAAGATATCAATTTCCTTTTTGTATATGTCGATAAATATTTTTCCTTCTTCTCCAAGGTAATAAATATTTTCTTGAAATAAATAAATACCTTCTTGTATATTTTTAAAATTTATTAATTTAGTTTTTTCTTTAATGTCTTTAATATCATTAAAGTTTAAGGAGAGATTATTGATGACAATGTTTTTTTGTTGTATAAATAATTTAATTTGATTCATATGTAATTTTACCTCCTGAAAGATCGAAGGTTGCCAGTACTTGTTAATTTCGGTTTATCCATATCTCGAATATAATATTGGGTTGCTCCCCCATCGCCATATTTTTTATTTGCTTTTGATTTTCCTACGCAAATATCTTCTTCTACTACAAATATATGTAATTGTTTTCTCATGTCACGTGCGGCAGTAGCATTTCCACTATGTCTCACCTGTACAGAATCGTTAAATGCTCTGGCATTTCCTCTTGCAGAACGTACAGCGTATCCTCGAACAAAATAATTCTCAGAGGCAGAAGCCATACCTGCCGGCCCATGTGGATACAGTGTAAACAATATTGTCCCTTTTTCTAGGACAACATTTTTCCAATTATCCACACCTGGATAGTCCTTACTTCCTAATCAACTATAAGTCGTTTTTGCCTTGGAGGCTGGAAGCCATATTTTAGTTTATGTAATCGTACCTGTGCCTTTTCCCACGCTAAAGCTGCTTCTCTATTTGGCAGTCATCAATTATCACTGAGCCTGTATAATAATTCATCGTAAGTGTAGTAATGGCAGGGCGCAGTACAACAAAGGTCGTCTGAAAAGCAGAAACCGCGTGCGTTCGTTCCGCACACACCCTACGTCAGGACTGAAGGTTTTGTGCGGGCTACGGCTTGCTACACACGCCACGTCAAAATTGGAAGTTTCACACAGGCTAAAACCAGCAAGTTGCTAGGACTGCACCATTCGAAATATCAACTTCCCAAGTATCTGAAATCAACCCTTTGTAATTGGACTCAACAATAAAATGTTCGTCGTCTATCCAATGAAAATTCAACCGATAGCCCATAGCCAAGAAAGAAGGTTCTTCTGAAAATAGAGATCCTTCGTGAAGGATTGCCCCTTTCTTATCAGATACTACCCAATTAATTTTAAAATGATAGAGATCACAATATGCAAATATGGACAAATACTGTTTTCTATTCGGACTCATTTTGCGTTTTTTAATTTGAGTACTTAAGATGAGATTAGCATCTAAGCATGCTTGATATGCTATTTCAAATGGTTCTGTATTCCACCCCTGTTCGACTGCAATTCCCAACATTCCTTGATGGACTGCTTCTAATTGCATCATTTTTTTCTCAGCATCAGAAGACACAAAATATTTATCAAAATTAAAATACAGATAGAAATCTGCAAATCCTTTTATATTCGGTTTTTCTGGGAAATCATCATGAGGATACAAAACAATCAAACAGGTATGAATCTGTTTTGATTCAAATTTAGGCAGAGATTTAGCATATAGCGTTGGAATGGCGTAGGCTTGTCTACTAAAATCCGCAAATATTGGATTTATATTATATTCACTTTGTAAGTCTATAACTTTAATCATAAATTTCTCCTAATCAACTATAGGTCGTTTTTGCCTTGGAGGCTGGGAGCCATATTTTAGTTTATGTAATCGTACCTGTGCCTCTTTCCACGCTAAAGCTGCTTCTCTATTTGGCAGTCCATCAATCATTACCGAGCCTGCATAATTAGGATCGCCACCATACTTAACCCTCAATTTACTTCGAGTCCTCGGCGAATTATTTTCTGTTTTAAAGGAATCTGCCTTTGTTCTAGTTGCTCCGCTGATACCATATTCCATTATTTGCCCCGTTCTTTTATCGAAAATTTTATATCCGTGCAGAGGCTTTTTTGAACTTTTACAGTTTCCATGACAAGCGCCTGCCTTTACCTGTGCTTTAGCCTGACTTTTCTCTTTTGAAGTATCACCACTTAGACTTAAAACTGCTCCAATGCCAATTGCTGTTAGTGCAGCTTGCCCTGCAGCAGTTAAAACAACACCTATTTCTGGCAAGAAAAATAATGCCACAGCTATAAAACCAGAGGAATCAGTCCATCCTTATGCATTAGGTGCAAACCGATAAAGGTTACTACCCCCCAGCAACCCAATTGGGTCCTGATTCACAAACCGCCCCGTCTCAGGCTCGTAGTACCTATAGAAGTTACACTGCAGCCCCGTTTCACGGTCGGGATGTTATAAATAAAGTTGAATAGTACTTGTTATTTTTTTTTGTGTTTCGACACTAATTTCCTGGTTAAAATTTTGGATTAATTTTAAAAAATCCATAATTAAGTTGATTTGAGTAGTGTTAAATATCGTACTTTCATTTCTTAGGGCAATATATAAAAAGTCAACAACGTAACCATATAAATAAAATTTAGATAAATTAGAAAAAATATATTTTAAACAGCAAGGAGTAAAATATAATAAAGCCTTATTAGTATAGGCTTGCCACTCTAGTGATTCAAGTATTGAGAGAAAATCATCGTATGTTATCTCAATCCAAGTTTTAGTAGATAGTTGCGTTATAGAAAATATATAAGAGTTGTCACTATCATCAAAACTTATGATGTTATTTTTATCAACTTTGAAAACTGGAAAAGTAGGCCCAATTTTTTCCTCTAGATAATTTCTTTCTTGTATATATTTTACTTCCGTTAGAAAGTTTTCAAATTCACAACATAGTCCTAAGTCTTTGATAAACTTGGAAATATATTCTAAAAAATCATGAATTATATTGATTTCATTTTTGGTTAAAGATTGCAGTAAATTAAATAGTTCACTTACTTCTCCTTGGGATATGTTGGAATAATAGCTAAATAATTCTATGAAACAATCATTATCTATACTAGGATTTTCTATCGAGCTTAGTAAAAGTGTATTTAAATGTAAAGCATTTTCATTTTTTTGTTTATCTGACATTTGATTTTTAATTAATAAAATTAGATTATTTTTTTTCATGTCTTACTTTCTACATTTTAAGATATGGCAATATTTGCAGGAATACTTTTCTTAATTAACTCTTCTGAATCTGCCGCGGCCTCATTAATTACGTTTACAACTTGTTGTAGTGATTCTACACTTTGAAATACTAGTTCTTTACTCATAAAAAATCCTCTTTATTTTATTATTTTAATTATACCATGTATAAATTGAAAAACTGCAACATAAAAGTTACAGTCTAACAATATTTATCCAAAAACAGTGTAATGAATTATACCCTATCTTTTATCATTCACGAGCAATACTCACACATCAACGTGTGCTTACGTCTAGCTTTTCTACTAAAGTTAATTTTTGGGTATTAGAGGAATTGAAGTATTCTCTTTCTAATCTATAGTTATGCCTATTCTGTTCGAGTTTCAGCTAAATATATTCCCCATTCAGCTAATTCTTCAGGCAAATCATAAACAGTTTTTCCATTACTTTCATAGATTTCAGAGATTCCTGGTGAGGTCTTAGAAAAAGTTTTCCAAGCTGTCACTAGTTCTTCTACAAATTGAATATTATGAGCTTCAAAAAAGTCATTAAATTTCGATAGTTCTTTACTATAAATTGTCACAACATTATAGCTATCAAGCATGATCTCATCATGACTTTTATGCCCACCAAATCCAAACTTACTTAGTCCATCATTAATAAGCAAATCACCGTATCTAATCAACAGTGCTAGGCATTCCTCTCTTGAACAGCCATCAATATAATAAACATCCTTATGGGATTCCTTGATAATATTCTTTGCTATCACTTTTTCTCTATCAACACTGACAGGCAATTCCAAAATAAAAAACAAGGGCTCGTCATGAATCGCAATAAAGTGTTGAAAAACCTCTAATATTTTTTCTGCGTGTACATTCGCCATCAAATGATGTTCAGTTAATTTTGTAAATGATTCAAACAGGTTTTCTACCAAGCTAACTTGGTGACCTTTTACTAAATTCAACATTACACTTCCTCCAGAAAATTAAAACAATATCCACGTTTATAATCTCATTATATCATTAAAACCCAAAAAATGACTGGAACTTCCCGGTCACAGTCTCTTATAAATCCACTTCAGTTCCTTCAAGGAAAGTTACTACAATTTGTCCAGTTTCTGAAATAGATTGATAGCATGTCAGACTATAGTATCCAGAAACCATACTTGAACTATTACTCTGATTCTTACCCTCTATTCGATTAGAAAAGCTACCTTCACGCTTTTCATTCTCCCTTTCGTTCAAAGGTTTCTAATCTTTTACAAGCAGTGATACCGCCTCAACGTGGGTTTTAGAGGACTAAATGAAGTCTGAATTGCCTGATAGAGATGTAGTATTGATTAAGCAATCAACAAATAATGTACAAAACAAAAATAAAGTACACTGCTTAATAAGTGTACTTTATCCTTCTAATTCAGTTTTATCAATGGTTTAGCTCTAGTTTAGTCAATTGTACATAAATTTTTAGTTTTAAAAGTATATAATTAATCGTAAATTTATTTAAAGAAGGTTTAAAGATGAGCATATTATCTGATAAACTAAAAGCCAAGAGAAAAGAAAAAGGATTCTCACAAAAAACACTTTCCGAAGAAATTTGTGAGCAAAGCCAAATCAGCAAAATAGAACGTGGTAACTATATGCCTGCTGCTGATTTACTCTATAAACTTGCAAATCGGCTTCAAGTTCCCTTAGATTATTTTTTCGATGAACAGATTGAAATGACTTCCAATATAGCACCGTTTAAGAAATTAGCAGAAAAATTACTTGAAGATCGTAATTACGAGGATTTAAAATACCTCTTAAACTTAGAAAAAGAAAAGTATCAGTATCTGTCTACTGAGGATGAATTTTATCTTCTATGGATTCAAGCGATTATCCTTTTCTACTTACATAGTTCCAAAGATGAAGCTATCGCCAGTCTAGAAAACACTTTGCCAAAGCTTTCGGTCAGCTCATCTGTGTATCTTAAACTCCTCAATACTTTATCTAATTTTTATTTTTCTGTAGGGCGTGATGCAGAATACGAAGAAAATAACTCACTTCTTATCAGTTTGTATCAGGAAAAAGATTTAAAACACCAAGAGTATTTATTTGGTTATATTCGAGTTAAACATAATTTCGCCTATTATTTACACTCTAAAGGTAAGGAATTAGAAGCCGTCCAAGAAGCCTTAGAAACCATTGACTTTTGTAAACAAAAAGAGACCAGCTATCAGCTGGCGCCTCTTTTAACTATCGTTGCAAATGCCGGAAAAGATTTTTTAAAGCACGATGAAATTCTTGACTATTATTTACAGGCTCGTGATATCTGTAAAATATACGAGCACAAGCTCATGATGGCTAAGATTGATCATTTTTTAAAAGATAAGGATAGGTGACTTCAATCGTAATAAGTTATAATTACCAATTAGCTAGAAACGTAAAAGTGGAGAGGAACTAATATAGTTTTCTCCACTTTTGTTAATATCCCCTCTTCCATTTGTATCCCGCCAAACTTACTAATACAAGTAAAACTAAATTAAAGATGATAAAGAAAATCGTAAAACTAAATAATCCATTCTGTGCCAAATCTTCCGTGTAAAGTTCAGTCTCTGTAAAGAACAGATAAATTCCATATCCCTCCACGAAAGTAAGAAAACTGACAAAACCAATAAGGAAAAGTCCACTGGCAATAAGAAAGAGTCTCCATAAAAGAATGAGAATTCCTCCTACTGATAAAAAAATTACTGGGATAAGGAGTAAATCATTCATGACTTTCTCCTTTCTAGTCAATCAATTGACAATAATGGGTGGCAAGAGAGGAATCAAATACCTCTAGCTTTTGAACTAAGTCCAAATACTCCTCTTTCTCATGTTCTTCAAAGTCCACACCTCGATGATTCTGAAGAGCGATTTCCAATTGACTAGTGAGCTCTCGTTTAGAAAAACTGTAATCCCCCGTCACTTCCTCAAAATGTTCCTTTAGTTCCTTGTAGGCATGGTATTCTTCAGGTGTTTGAAATCCCTGTACCAAAGCCTCTTCTAATTGATAATAGGTATCTTCCATCATAATTGTTACCTCGTTTCTTTCTATCTTTATTCTACCGCGCTTTTCTTTTCTTGTCCGCTATTTGTATCTATTTTTTACTCCAATTCAAAAGAAAGTTGTTCTTGCTTTTCTTTTCCTTTTTCATGGAATTGTCTTAAGGCCTGATCAATAATATCTAAATCCGTTTCCGTTTCAATCAATGGCGCGAGTACATCGTATTCGGCCTTTTTAGTTTGATAATCCTCTTCCTTTGGAAAGTTTTTCTCAATTTCTACCTTAGCAGTATTCCATTTATCCTTTAATTCATCCAATAAGTTCTGAGTTTTCACTTGGTCCTCTTTAATGTGATCAATCGTATGCTGAAGCCTTTGAATTGTCCCCAAAGGAGAGTACAAATCTAAACTGACAGAATATTGATTTTCTCCTACAATCTTAACAGAGAAGGTTTCAGGAAGAGGTTGATTTGTTGGAAGACTAAGCATTTTAATGTCAAATCCTCGATAACTTGCTAGGGTACGAAATTCTTTGCTGTCAGATTGATTATGACGGATAAGACGGTGTAGGGATTCACCTGCTTCAGCTCGTTGCTCAAAAGCTTGCTTACCTACTGTCATAGAAAATGATTGGTCTTTCGACATTTCAGACTGTTGAATGTCGCCTTCATACTTGCTTAATCGTTTCTCAAGAATGGGAATATTTTCTTCACAGTAAGAGATTGTATGACGATAGTGATCCTTGCTGCGTTGAAAGGCGCGTCTTTGATTTTCTAATAGAGTTAGATCATTCTCTAGTTCCATCTTATATTTGAGATATGGATTACCTGTTGCTAGTGCTTTAAAATCAGAAGCTGTCATGGTCTGTTCATCAATGTCTTCCGCAGCACGAATCGGCTCCTTAGAAGTCATAATCTGCTTAATATAACGAAGTTTGTTCTCCTGAGTTGCCCATAGATAATTATCAAATGAACCTTTGGTAATGTAGTGGTAAATATCCACTTCCTTGTTTTCATTTCCCTGTCGGATAATCCGTCCATTGCGTTGCTGAATGTCACTTGGTCTCCACGGTACATCCAGGTGATGAACTGCTTTCATCTTGCTCTGAACATTTAAACCTGTTCCTCCTTTTTCAGTTGAGGCAAGTAAGATCCGCACCTCTCCTGCATTGACCTTTCGAGACAAACTATTCTTCTTTTCATCACTATTGGCATCATGTACAAAGGCAATTTCCTTACTAGGGACTCCTCTATCAACTAATAAAGCCTTAATCTCAGAAAAAACATCAAAGCCATTGTCCTTTTTCTTAGGTGTTCCAATATCTGAAAAAATCATCTGAGTAGCCTTATTTTCCATTCCTTCACGATAAATTCTTTCAACATTATCCACTACCTGAAGCAGTTTATGATTGTCTGCTAGACTATAACTAGAGTCTAATAAACGCATATCAATAGCTAGTTTCCGTGCCTCACCTGTTATCTTTAACATGTTATCCTGGCTTGGATCAACTGTTCCACATTTAACCGCATCTGACCTCATAACTAATTCTTCTAAATAGAGTTTCTGGTTTTCAGTTAACTCACTCTCAATAGGTATAATACGAGCTTCTGGAACAGGTAAATCCAACATATCTTGTGTTTGAATGTCGGCTGTTTCTTTATAGATTTTCATCAACTCAGGTAGATTGACAAACTTTTTAAATCGTTTCTTAGGTTGGTACTTATCCCCTGTAGGAGCTAATTCCATAGAGTTTTGAATTTCTCCAAAAGCACCTACCCAAGAGTCAAAATAATCAACTTGATAGCGTTTTAAGATATCCGGTTGAATGTAGTTCATCATAGTATACAACTCACTAATAGAATTGGAAACAGGTGTTCCTGTCGCAAAGACAATATTTTTAAAATCATGTTCTTCCTGAATCTGTCGAACCTTCATTTCCATATCCACGTTCTTCTTAGAGGTTGTATTGGTAATCCCTGCTACATTTCCAAGTCCAGTAATTGGACGAATATTTTTAAAGTGATGTGCTTCATCCACAAAGAGAAAATCAATTCCTAAGTTCTCAAAATCAATAAAACTATCACGATTGAAACGTTGGAGTTCTTCCAATTGTTTCTCTAGACCACTTATTGATTGTTCTGCTTCTTTAACGGTATACTTATTTTCAGAATGTGTTTTAATCTCTCGTAGTTCATTGAGTTTATCCTCGATATAATTCATCTGTCTTTCTTTACTGACAGGGATTTTTTCAAATTGAGAATCCCCAATGACAATGGCATCGTAATCTCCTGTAATAATACGTGACACAAATTGTTTTCTTCTCGCCTTCACAAAATCTTTCTTAGTGGTCACAAAGACTTTTTTAGTAGGGAAAAATTTCATGATTTCTTGGCCAAATTGAGCAGACAAACTAGAGGGCACCACATACAAGGGCTTATGAACCATCCCCAACTCTTTTAATTTAAACCCAGCACCAAGCATGGTCAAGGTCTTTCCTGAACCTACCTCATGAGCTAATAAAGCTCTTTTTTCTTCTACGATTCTTTGAATGGCATTCTCTTGATGAGGGCGAAGACTGATGTTTTGTGCCAAGCCATCAATGACTAGATGGCTACCATCATACTCTCGACTAACCGTTCGATTATAAAGACGATTGTAACTTTCTTCAATGACTTGTTGGACTTCTGGATACCGTGAGACAAATTCTTGAAAGAGCTCTTGTAAATGCTGCTCTTTTGCTCTTAGAACAGAGGTTTTTTCCAAATCTGTGATGGTCTTTTTCTTTTCCCCTTCCGTAACAGTCATAGTAATCGTCGGTTGGTTCGAATTAAGTAAATTCTCAAAAATCTTTCTTCCTGTATCATAACGTGAGCCACTGACTCCAAGACTACTATCTTTGGCACTTGGATAGCGATAAGCAAATGATGTCCTTAAATGAACCTGCCCATCGACAGGATTCACTTCAATGACTTGTTCAACATCAGGCGAAGACAATTCAAATTCACGGTTGGTAAAACATTCAAAGGCAAATTTACCATAAACGGATTGAGGAATCCAACGTGACCCTATTTTAAACTCAATATCTGCCAGATGAATCCTTGGAGGGCGAACAGATTCTAACAAATCTAAAGCATGAGACCAGTCACATTCTTGATTGTTTTCCTCTACTAATAGTTGAACTACTTCTATCTTGTTGAGAATATCTCCTGACAAAAACTGGTTCTTAGAAAGATATTTTCTTTCCCCTCTTAAATAGCTTTCTGGATCCATTAAGATCTGGTCACCCAACTCATCTAAAATAGCTGCTTGGCTATGTTCAGGGTAAATTGATACCATATAGTCTATATCAACCCCTCTACCATCTGATAAACTGGAGTTTAAGGCATCTAAAGCCGTTGAAACTCTTGTAATCACTCTCTCCGGCCTAACCAATGCTTTCTCAAAGGCTAAAGATTTTTTATATTTTACTTTCTGATCTTTAGAATCAATGTATTCATCTTCTAAACTTGCTAGTAAAGAATACTTATCGTCACTATCAAATAAGTTCCGATTGACTGAGACATTCAAGTATCCAAATTGGCTTACAAAGCGGTCATAGTCACGATTCAATTTGCCAAGCAATTCCTGAAAATCAGCCCGACTATAATCTGGATGACGTTGAATTTCAATTAAGGCTTGATAGGTCTCTCTCAAATCAACCATACCCTTAATGCGACTAATATCCTTATCCGATAAGGGGTTTTCATAAAAGACCGTTTTTTTGAACAAGCCCTTATATTTCCCTCTTTTACTCGCTTCTTCTGACTTGTATACATCTAGTGCTTCCTCATCTGTCAAATGAAGTTGCACGAATCGATCTATTTTATGTTCAGACAAGGAACTGTCCCAAGCTTTAAAATCTCCCTTCTCATCTACATAATAACTAATCTCGTCTACTTTTGAACTTTTCCGAATGCCATGCGTATCTCGATAATAAATTTGATTTCCCTCATATCCAAAAGAATATAGAGCTAAGTTCTCACGTATATGACTTGGGATAGAATTATCCACTTCTTCTTGGATAAAAACAGGTGCTTTCAAAGAATTGTCAATTTGTTTAGGTGCTTCTACATTCTCTAATGCTTTCATTATTTCAGTAGCTAATGTTTCTGATTCCCCCTTAACATTGAGGGTTCCTCCATTAAAATTACGTACCTCATATTCACCCAAAACTTGTGTATTGTATTTCCCATCAAAATAAGGATTGATCCAGACACGCTTATCCTCCTCAAAGGGAATAGAGCCACTAAAGACAAGTTCCTCCTCATTAAGATTCTTTACTTGATCCTTTTGAAAGAATAGGAGATCTGTGGTCACTCGAGTACCTGCAATCTTTTTAAAAGCCGTATCCGGCAAACGAACTCCCCCTAAAAAATGAGTGTTGGTTTTAATCTCTTGTAAGACATTATCTGTCCGCTTATCCATTGTCCCGATAGATGAGATAATCGAAACTTGTCCCCCGTCTCTTACTAAATCAAGTGAGTGTTTGACAAAGTAGTCATGAATCATATAAGGTTTATCATAGTTTTTATCGGCAATGCGAAAATTTCCAAAAGGAACATTCGTTAAGACTAAATCAAAACTATTATTTTGATAGGGAACTTCCTCAAATCCTCGCACTTCAATATGGGTATTGGGGTGGAGTTGTTCTGCGATTGCGCCTGTCACACTGTCTAATTTAACCCCATAGAGTTCTGACTTCTCTCGTATACTTCTAGGCATCGCCGCAAAGAAGTTCCCAGTCCCCATAGAAGGATCTAGTATCCTTCCTCCTTCAAAACCATCATCCAGTAATTTTTGCCAAATCTGGCGAATAATCATTGGGTCTGTATAATAGGCTGTAAGAGAACTTTGTTTCATGGTGGAGTATTCTGATTTACTTACTAAGCTCCTAAGAGTTAAACGTTCTGATTCGTACTTTGGATTGAGTTCATCGAAAAATTCATTGGCAAGACCGCCCCAGCCGACATACTTGGCGAGTAGCTCTTGTTCTTCTGGATTCGCTTGTCGTCCCTCTTTTTCTAATCTTTTAACAAGTTCAATTGCGGCGATATTCGTTTCAATCTTTTCTCGATTTGTCTTAGGATAAAAGTCCTCTAAGTCATCTGGAAAAACAAAATCTTGAACAATAACATCCGTCTCTTCTATACCTGAAATTAAAGGTTTTGTTTCCTTGTCCTTTTCCTTTTCATTATCTTCTTCCAGGTAGGAAAACAAATCTATTTCCTGACTTTCACTTGATGGATCAATCTCAATCTCTGAATCTTCTTTTTCAAGTTCTACATGAGACAACACTTGTTCAATCTCTTCCAAACTGTTCAAGTATAAGATAGGATTCTCTTCAAATAACTGGTTGGAATCACTGAATAGTTCTAGGCGAACCAAGTCATTTAACTGAGCATTTTCAATCGAAACCAACTGAAATACTTGTCCTTTATAACTTACTTGTGAACCAATTGGATATTCCCTCAAAGCTTCTTCTACAATTTTATCGACATTAGAAAAAGAGTTCGTTTCTTCCGTTTCCTGTTCAATATCACTTGAAGGAGATAAAGATTCCTCTACTTGATTAGACTTTTCTCTTATAGCTTTCACTTCATCAAAATGAGTAATAATCTTCAGCTTTTGTGTCAGTGGGAGTTGTGTGTAGTTTTCTTCATGATGGACAAGATCCGTAACGGTATCTAAAGTAGCCATCAATTCTGAACCCAAATAGGCTAGAACATCTCCTTCTTTTTCTTCAAAATGAATCTCAAGAACTTCTTTTGTTAGTTCTTTGGAATCAACCATTAGAAGAAACTCCTCTATATCTCTACTAATGCGGTCAGATAGATTATTCGCAACCCGATAGACATTGACTAAATTGACATCCTGATTCTGAAGACATACAAGCTCACTTAATGGTTCTAACTTCTCTTTTTCAGATTGGATGTAAAATCGAGTGGAAAGATTATAGGTTGCGACTTCTAGCACCAAGTTTTTCTCAAAATTACTTAATTGAGATAATTTACTTAGACCTGCTTGTCCAAAATTTCTTGTGTAACTTTCTAAATCTTGGTCATTATTTTCAGAACTAGCCTCTAGGAAAGAAATAATATCTTGATGAAACGAATACACATGAGGTATCTCTTCTATCTTGCCCTCTTCAGCCAAAAAACTCTCTACCAAGTCCTGCCATTTCTCATCAAAATGTTGCGCTTGATAACGAAGAAATAGGTCCATTCTCTCCCTATCTTTTGGAATTGTTCCACGAAACATAGCCAATAATTTCATTACTTCCATACTCGCTCCTTTCATCTATACGAAAATAGGAGAATCACATGATTCCCCTACAACTCTATCTCCATTTCAACCTTTTGAGGACTGGTTTCTAAATCACTAGACAAAAGAGAAATAGAATCTGTTCTCATGTAGTAAGTATATAAGTCTTCTAGGTCTTGTTCGTTTTCAATCCCTGTTTCAATACTAATAAGAGCCTGTATAAATTCCTTGTAGTGACTCTCCATCATATTTGAAATCTTTTGTTTCATTTCCATAAATACTGAAGACGGTTCAGTTATACTTGTTTGGTCTATGTCTTGTAAATCCTTTTCTAAGGGATTGGTTCCTTCTTCTACTTCCACTAAATCTGAACGTCCATCACCATCAGAATCTGCGCTAAGAGGATTGGTTCCTAGCGCCAATTCTTGAGCATTAGTTAATCCATCTTGATCCGAATCACGTTGATAAATGGCTTCCATATACTTCCTTCTTTCCTAGTTAATCTTTTTTCACTCCAATCCTACCAAATATTCCTTGAAAGAAGTATCACAACAAAAAAAAGAGAACGAGCCAAAACTGCGTTCTCCTTAAAATGTAAAACATTACTATTAAAGTAAAAAAGACGACTTACAGAACCTGTAAGCCACCTAGTCAGTCGGTTTATTCTGGTGTCTGCCACCGCTTGCCCCTTGAGATTTCAAAAACTCATACATATGTTTTGCTCGTTCAAACTCATCCCCACCAAACTGACCAATTGCTGGTAAAATAGTAGTCTGAAGTTGAATGACTTTTGGGAAATAAAATTGCGGATTGACATACACCAATTTTTCTTACTTGTTCTTATACTTTTGATAGGAGACTTTCAAACCTGTATCATCTGGTGTTTCACCTATAACATCACCCGTTAGAACTCTTGTCCCCTCAATCGCACGGCCATTATGAATGGAAGATAAGGTTAAGCGACTCTCATTCTCTCCTTTTCCGTTAGTGAGAATAAAAAAGGAGGACTTCTACACTTTGGCGTAAAAAGTCCTCTTTAAGAAATGTATTCTTTTTCTATTATATTATTTAATAACGCATAAAAATTTTCCTAAACAAAATATCTTACTTTCACACGATAAAAGAAATTCACATACACTTATATTTCTATTATCATGTCATGATATTTCATATTTTTATCTCCTTACATCTTTAAATCTCCTTTATTTTGATTTTTCAAATATGAGTATCTCTATGGATATTTACAAATATATAACATTGTCAGCTATCGAATTTAAAAATTCTTGGTCATGTGAAACAATGAATATTATTTTCTTATCGCTTTTACATTCGTTGATCAGATGGGATATGTTCATCATATTGCAATAATCCATTCCACTAGTAGGCTCATCAAAAAACATAAGTTTAGATTTTTTACATAGTACAGATGCAATTGCTACCCTTTGCTTTTGTCCACCTGACAAGCTCATTGGATGACGATCTTTTGATTCATATAAATCAAGTTTTTTCAGAATATTTTCAACATAACTACTTTCAATATTTTTTATTCCAAGACTTACTTCACTTGCAATAGAATCGGTAAAAAGCTGATGATTAACATCCTGCATTACAAGGGATGATATTTTTAGCCTATCTGATTTTGAAAGTCTTTTGCCGGCCAAATAGATTTCATCATTCGATTTTCTTTCTAAGCCTATAAGGCATCTGAGCAAAGTGGATTTACCAAGTCCGTTTGTTCCTACTATGCCGTAAATTTTTCCCATTTCAAAAGAGAGGTTTTTTAAATGCAATTTTTTATCTATGCCATTAAACTTAAATTCAATGTTTTTTACTTCTAAATTTCCCTTATTTTGATTTTCGGGTACTGTAAGTTTTACTCTATTCTTATTTCTTAAACCTAACTTCTTTAGCTTTTCAGACGGTATTTTCATAAAATCTATTTGAGTATATTCCTTTTGTATTTCCCCATCTTTAATCAAAAAAACTCTATCTACAATATCCATTAGATAAAATATTCTATGTTCTGAGATTATAAGAGTTTTCCCCTTATCTTTAAGTTTTATAAGCATTTCTTTTATGATTAAAATGTTATCTTCATCAAGATTTGATGAAGGCTCATCTAAAACAATGATTTCCGTTCCAGATATATAACTTGCAGCAATACATAAAATCTGCTTTTCTCCACCCGAAAGCTTAAAAATATCTCTATTTAAAAGATGTTCTATCGGAAACAAATCCAACATATCATTTAGTCTTTCATCCATTTGTTTTTTTGAAAGTCCTATATTCTCCAAATAGAGAAGTAATTCAAGAGTAGTATTTATATTGAAAAAGTGTGTCTTTGGATTTTGAAATACATTTGATACTAAGAGCGATATTTCGTATAATTCGAGGTTTTTAATATCTTTATTATCAATCCTGATGGTTCCACCCATAGAAGCTCCATCATATCGTACAGCTAACCCATTGATAGAATTTATAATTGAAGATTTTCCGCTACCACTTTTCCCAGTAAATAATACACATTCTCCTTTTTTTACATCTAAAGAAATGTTTTTTAACACTTTAGGAGAATTTCCATAAGATAGAGATAAATTTTCAATTTCTACCATAAAGCTCCTCCTATAACCATAATCAGTATTGAAAGCACATAAACAAAATCAACTGTTTTCGTTTTGACGGATATGTACCTTGTTTTTTTAACAGGATTTTCAATACATTTTGTTTCTGCTGCCTTTGCAATATCATCAGAAATATTAGAAGATACAACAAGTAAAGGCACAATTACATACTCGATGTATGAAATTGGATTTTTAAATGTAATACCTCTTATTTTCATAGCAAGTTTTATATTGTGACTTTCTTCCCTAAATGAAGGAAAAAACCTAAACATTACAGCAATTGGTATAGAAACAGTACGAGGTAAATTCATTTTATCCATTGAGGATATTACACTTCCTACATCCGATGTTTTTAAAAAAAAACTTCCCGCACTAAATGGAAGATAAAACATCTTACATACAGCAAATAGCATAAAAAACATCATTAAAATAGCATCCATATTTCTAATTACATCAAGATTAGGTATCAAAGAAAGAACCCCAAAAAATAATATGTTTTTTAAGGCTTCTTTCTTAAATCCATTCATTAAAAAAAGAAATGAAATAAGAAGCACAATTCCCCATTCAAAATAGGTATTTACTTTATAAAATACAGCAAATCCAAGTGAAAAACTTACTAAAATTTTACTAATTGGATTGGGATTATATGGATTGTCTAAAGAAACGAGCATTATACAATACCAGCTTTTTCGAAATGCTTTTTCAAAAAGACTTTACCGATATATGCGCCGAGTATCCCGCCGACAACAGCACCGATATATACTAATACCATACTTCGATAATTCAAAAGTGCTATGAGCTTCATTATATAATCGTGACCCATACCGCCTGTTTCCGCCAGTTTAATAACCTTGTCTTTAGCCAACAAAACTTGCATAAGGAAACCACAAATCCAAGTGTTGAATACGGCAAATGAGAGCATATTAAATTTAAATGATTTATATTCTCCTTTTTTTCTTAAAAGTTCCGCAATTGCCATACTGATTACAGCATGTATCAATATTACATATGTATTTCCCATTGCAATTGCTAAAAGACTACAAATCAACCCAAGTATAAATAATCCCCATGATTTTTGAACTTTTGCCATAAAGAGCATTATAACTATTCCTGTTATAATGCCTGCCAGTGTAGGGTATGCCAAGTATAAAATCGGTACAATACCAATCATTCCCGAAGCAAACATAAGTACAAAATATATTACTGTAAATACACCTATCGTAACTAAATCTTTAATTCTTAATTTTTCCATTTTTATATTTTCCTTCTAAATAAGTTTTCACTGAATATTTGATTTTCTAAGCATTGCTTTATAAAATTCCGAGCTTTTACAAAGTTCTTCATCTGTCCCTATCGCTTCAATTTTTCCGGCATTTAATAAAACGATTTTGTTTGCATTTCTTATTGTTCTTAATCTATGAGCAATAACAATTGCCGTTTTTTCTTTTATAAGTTCGGATAAAGCCTCTTGAATTAGACTTTCATTTTCAACATCCAGAGATGCTGTAGCCTCGTCAAGCAATATGATTGGTGCGTCTTTTAGTATTGCCCTTGCTATTGAGATTCTTTGTCTTTCTCCGCCTGAAAGTCTTTGTCCGTTTTCACCTATTACTGTATCTATTCCATCCGGCATTTTGTCTATAAATTCATAACATCTTGCTATTTTAGCCGCTCTTATAATCTCTTCATCTGTAGCATCTTTTTTACCGATTTTTATATTATCTTTTATGCTTGAATTAAAAAGAGTAACATCTTGGAAAACGATAGAGAAATTTTTAAGGAGTGTTTCCGGATCAATTTTACCGATGTCCTCTCCCCCTATCAAAATCTTTCCTTTATCTATATCCCAAAATCTTGCAGCAAGCTTGGTGAGAGTTGTTTTTCCGCTTCCGCTTGAACCGATTAGCGCAGTGATTTCACCCTGCTTTGCAGTAAAGCTCACACAATTTATTACAGAATAATCATCATATCCGAAATAAACATCCTTGAATTCAATATCGTAATTTTTAATGTCAATATCTTTTTTGCCTTCTTGAACAGGCGTTGTCTTTATTTCCTTTATTCTCCCTACAACCGCATCAAGAATAACTATCATTGACATAAAGGTGATTATTCCTTCTATAGGAAGATAAATACTTGCTGTAAGCATTAAAAATGCGATATAAACCAGCGCACTTACCTTCCCTGCCATAAGCATGTTGACGCCGATAACGGCAACACTTATAATTCCAAGCTTTAAAATTGCGGTAGCTATTCCTGTAAGTGTTCCGGCAACAACTTCACCTTTCGTCTTCTGTTTTGTGGATGCATTTAATTTTTCAAAAAAATCATTTAACATCCTATCTTCTAAGTTGTAAGATTTTATTTGCTCTATCTGCTCTATATTTTCCTGTAGATTATCAAAAACCTTACGATTATCATCTATCCAGCATTGTACTATTTTTTTCTGACTTTTCTTTGATAAAAATATAATTAGAATAGAAATGGGAATTACCCAAAGGGCTGCAAGTGCAAGTTTCCAATTATAGAAGATAAGCATTAAAGCAATAATACTTGTGGATATAGCCGTTGAATATATATGAGGTACAGCATGAGAAAAAATTGTTTCATATAAGTTCATGTCATTCATCATGGTTTCCGCAAGGTCTGCCAAATCTCTTTTACCAAAATAAGAAAGAGGTAATTTCTTTAACTTTTCCGCTAACTCAATTCTTGAATTTGCACTCTCGTTGTACACATTGGTGTAAAGTCTTACATAATCCCACCTCGCTATTAAGAACATCACAATCATCATTACTACAATTAGTACAATATAATGAACAGAAGTAAAATTGTAACTCTCAATACTTTTTAAAATGCCTATATACTGAAACAGAAACATAAAACCGATCATTGGTGCGAACAATTTAGTTAAATTAACAAGCGTGTGTGAAAATATGGCTTTTTTTAAGTTAAGAGCGCCTTTTTCTGACATCGCATATTTTTTCATAAAATAAGAAACCATATGTTTAACCTCCTATCTTCCAATTTACGGATTTTTGATATTCTTCCCAAAGTTTTTTGTAATGCCCACTCATACCTATTAAATCTGAATGCTTGCCTTCTTCTACAATTTTCCCCTTATCAATAACAAGAATTTTATCCGCATCTACTACTGTAGATAATCTATGAGCAATCATCAATGTTGTCTTGTTTTTTGATAGCTTCTTAAAAGACTCTTGAATCAAATGTTCATTTTCAGGATCTGCAAAGGCTGTAGCTTCATCTAAAATGATAATATCTGCATCTTTCAAAAAAGCTCTCGCTATAGAAATCCTTTGAGCTTCTCCTCCTGAAAAATATGTGCCTTTAGTTCCGTAAACAGTATCAAGTCCTTTATCTAAATTTTCAATAATATCTTTAGACCCTGAATTGATTAAGGCATTGTCAATTTCTTCATTAGTTGCATCAGGCTTTCCGATTAAAAGATTATCTCTTAAACTCATTTTAAATAGTTTAGAGTTTTGAAAAACAAAAGCAATTTTTCTCATTAAAGCCTCTTTTTCAAAATCTTTTATATTAATTCCTCCAATATAAATTTCACCTGTTTTAATATCGTAAAATCGTGCAGCAAGCCTTGCTATAGTAGTTTTACCACTGCCTGACGATCCGACTAAAGCAACTCGTTCTCCTTTATTCACCTTAAATGAAATATCGTCTAATACATTTTCATCTTCATAAGAAAAGCTTACATTTTTAAACTCTATCCCAACATCAGAACTTGTTTTATTTCCATAAACAAAATCATCAAACTCAAGTATATTCTCAATTTTATCTAAAGCAAGTTCCGCAAAATAACTGGATTGTGTAATCGTCGCAGTTCTCATAATAAAAGTAGCAAATGCCGGTCCTATTAGGAAGTAAATAACAGAATCTGCAACTACATTAGATAAGTTTCCATTAAATTTTATTAAGAGTAATGCCACAGGTACCAAGAAAAATGCCGTCGATGTAGAAACGGTTTCAAACCACGACATTTTATTCATATAACTCATAGTAAGCTTAAGTACATTGTCTTTTACTTTTATGATTAACGAATATAACTTATCAAAGCTCTCAACACTTTGTGCAAATGTTTTAACAACAGGAATTCCTCGAACATATTCCACTGTCTGAGAAGATAAATTGGAAAGTCCTGCATAATACTCATCTTTCATTTTTTTTGTTTCGGCTGTCATCATAGATGACATCAATGTCATACCGATAATCATCGGTATCATACTGGCAAGTCCTAACTTCCAGTTAAACACGAAGAAAAATACAAGTAGGACGATTGGCGATATAATGGTCATCGCCATATCAGGAAGTTGATGCGCTAAAAAAGAATGGGTTTCAGACGCTCCGGACACAATTACATTTCTTATCCTTCCGCTTTCTTTGTCATCGAAATACCCAAGCGGTTTGTTTATTAGTTTTGTTACGGAAGTCTTAATAATGTTATCTTCTACTTCAAATGCAAAAATATGGGATAAAATTAAACCTATTAGGTATATGAATAGCCCCAGACCGGCAAAAACTGCTGCATAAATTGAATTTTCCTTTACATAATCAAAATTCACCATCCCATTTAAAATTAAGTTATTTACAATTCTATGAATATATACCATAGGCATCAAAACCATGACACCTGATACAGCAGACATAACCATAGCAATATAGAGTAAAAAACTTTTTTTACCACCGTAAGCCTTTAGTCTTTTCAGTATTGATTTCTTCTTATTCTTCACTGAACAACTCCTCCTTTTTCTTAAAATTAGCAAACCCTATAAATAGCCTTTTTAGACTGATTTTAGAGGCTTGTTTTCAAACTCTTTTGCAATACGCATAGTTTTTCTTGTTTTTATCAGTTATTTATTATATAATAAATGAGGATTTCAATCAATTAGATATGGCTAAATAAGTCTATTCGGGATAATGTCTATTCGGGATAAAATATAAAGCACGGAGGTATAATATGAGTGATTTTTATAACTTTGTTAAAAACTTTTTTTCTACAGATGAATCTATCGATAATACAAAATACTCCACTGTAGGACATGAATTCCGTTTTAGCACGGATAATGCAGAAGGCATATATTGGTTTTACGAGGGCGATAATTTCACTATTGATATTTATGATGTTTTCATAAAAAAAGAAATTATCCATACAAGTTTTTCTGGTTTGAATAATTTCTATTCCCTTTATTTATCTTATTTAGTTACAGCAAACGGTGAATGTTTTAATCCTTATCAAAATCTTTCTTCAAATTCACTTTTTACTATAAATACAAAAAATTCTAAAGACTATAGGTTTATACTTCACAAAAATTCTCCTTATTTAGGAATCGGTATAAATTTCAATCAGTCCATGATAGAGCAATGCCTGTCCTCTTATAAGAATAAAGTCTGTAACTATGAAGATTTATTTTTTAATACCAGCATTATAATAAACAAGCCTTTAGAAAGAATCGCAAAAGATATCCTTAATTGCAAGATGGCATCTCCTGCTGCTGAAATCTTTTTTGAGTCAAAGGCAAAGGAATGGTTAAGTATTACAATAGACTCTTTTTTAAATAAGTACAGCAATCCACTATCTTTTGCCGATGATGAGGCTTTGAAAAATGTCGCCAATTATATAGACGATCATTATGCAACATCTATCTCACAGGATACTTTAGAAAAAATATCCACTATGAGCGGCACAAAACTAAAAAAGTTATTTAAGCAAAAATATCAATGTACAATTACAGAATATACTCAAAGACGGAGAATGAATATGGCGGAATTACTCCTACTGAACTCTACCCTTAAAATTCAAGATATAGCAGAGGCTGTAGGATATTCCTCTCACAGTAAATTTAGTACATGCTTCAAAAAATATAAGGGATTTTATCCCAAAGACATAAAAAAATATGCGAAAAATAATCTTTCTGATTAAATACATAAGGATTTAACTTTGGGGACGGTTGAGTTAGACCTTATTGGAAAATGTTAAAGTCATAATTGGTAAACCTAAATAAATTATACGTTTAGGTCTTGTTATTATCTTGTAAAATCAGTAAAGTAGCTAATTCTACTATTTTTAGGGACTTAGTCACAAAGAAAATCAAACAGTTAGACTGACTGTTTGAGTATGAAAAAAGCAGATAAAAAATCCCTTGAGTAAATAACTTAGGGGATTTTAAAGGTTGGGGTAGGGTATTGAAAAGCTCGTACAAAGTATAATAAAAATCCCCACCAAATATTGAAAATCTATTGAAATGTATTGAAGTTTATTAGCAGAATACATAAGTGGAAAGCTTGATTTTAATAAATTTAGAAGATTATTGAAAAAGAAATATCACACTTTCATTCTTATTAAAATCCTTATAACTGTATTTTGAATGATTTTCCCCAATCAAGCATCCCTCTCTCTTATAAAATATATACATTCAGTTGTATGAAATGTAATGTTGTTCTTATCAGACTTGAAACTTTTACTAATCCAACTATTTATCTTACACATTTAGTTTAAACCTATAGTATCCTATTTTCTTAATATTCTACAGTGTAACACTGCATTTATATTATAACGCTAATATGTTCAGAAAAGAAATACTTTGTAAGTCAATGTCTGTTATAACGGAAATTGTTAGAGATGTCTATCATAACAGAAATTGACATAATGTCCATAACTTTCCTGAAGATAAATTATGTAATCACAAACTATTTCATATCCAATCTAGTATATGTTGTTTGGAGCATATCATCAACAAAAAAAGAACGAGCCAAAACTGCGTTCTCCTTATAATGATAAAAATATGTTTTATACCACAAAAGATATGTAAACTAATCTTTTAAATAATAAAAAAGTTCCGACGTTTGTAAATGTTTTGAGTAAATTGAAATTACTTTTTGACCTTCTGGAAATACTGTCTTTCTCTTCAAATCTAATAAAGATTGAGGAACAATTTTCCTTGATGTCTCTTTCAATGTTAATGCTAGTATCTGTTTTCTTGTACGTAGAGCATAATCAAACTCCAAATACAAATAACGTCCTGAACCAGTTAGATGAACATGTTTTCCCAATAATTCCTCAATGGATCCTAAAACTTGTAACTTTTGCATCGTGGTTCCATCATTTTTTATTTTCAACTCATCAATTATGACATGACTATTTAAACAATCGTCAAAGAAACTGCCTGCACCTTTTCGGTAATCAACACCACATAGGTGCATGAAATTAGTAGGTGAAAAATGAAGTTCAACACTTTCTATTTCTGTTTCATAATACATGATTTTGCCAACGAAGTGTTCTTTAAAAAAAGAAGCCGCAATTTGTAACTGAGTAAAAAAACGCTGAAGTTTTATTTTTTCGGTGTAATTTGGATTACGATAATCTCTAGAATTTGCCATATTTTCCTCACAAAAAAGGTGGTTTACAGAGTCTGTAAGCCACCTAGTCAGTCGGTTTATTCTGGTGTCTGCCACCGCTTGGCCCTTACGTCCAAGATTGCTATCGGATTTCGTTCTGGTGTCCGCCACCGCTTGGCCCTTATGTCCAAGATTACTATCAGATTGACCATGAGCCGACTACTCATCTACACTATTTATTCTACCTGAAAATGGTTAAAATTTCAAGTGTAAACTCTTCTATTTCGTAGTATAAGCAAAACTAATGGCACTATCTGCTTGAGAGATTTTTCTAAAGGTATAGTTAGGGTTGCCACCATAGTTGGTTTCAGACACAAGGAAAGAACCGTCATCATATACTTTCTCGACAAAAGCCACATGACCGTAGATGGCTGGTGTGCCATGTGTACCTCCCACAAAAGAAACAATGGCACCTGCTCTTGGTGTAGAGCCAGTTTCCCCACCAAGACTTGAAGCTGTCGCAACCCAGTCCTGACCATTTCCCATAGTATTAATGATTGAAATCTTTTCTCCATTTCTACCTTTTAGCTTTAATCCTAACTGGTTCATACGAGCCGCAACACCCCATGTACATTGTCCATAGGCATAGGCCATACCATCTCCACCACCAGGAACAGAATGATCATACAAGTCCCCACGAACCCCTTCAAGGGATTGTGGGTCACTTTTTGCCTGTCCTCCATTTGTTTGACTAAAGCCTTTTTCAATTTGATAATACCATTCCGTTGCTCTAGTTTGTCTTTCCAGTAGTTTGTCACCAGAATTTCCCTCCCAATAGGTAAGGAAGAGTTGGGCTAGATTGGCTGCACTACCCGTATTTTTAAAGAAATCCTTTAGCCAACTTTGATAGTAAGGACTATCCCCATGAAGCATAAAATCAAGTTGGAGGTCTAAATCATACCACTTCTTATTTTTGGCGTGTGCATAATTCAACAAGGCCGTGTGACGTGTTGACCCATCTGCGGTATCTGTCCATTGCCCTAAACCTAGACCTCTATGAAGAATATTAGGATAAGCACCACTATAAATGGCTGGACCTCCAATCGCTAACCAGCTTTCATCATCCCATGAGGAATCGGTAGCGCCAACAGGAGGAGATAAATAGTCCCCTTCAGCTCGTTTAGGATTGATAGAAGACTCTACCGACCAATTTCCTAAAATAGCCGCAATGGCTTGGGGACTTGCCCCTTGAGATTTCAAAAACTCATAAATATGTTTTGCTCGTTCAAACTCATCCCCACCAAACTGACCAATGGCAGGTAAGATAGTTGTCTGAAGTTGAATGACTTTGGGAAAATAAAATTGCGGATTGACATACACCAATTTTTCTTTCTTGTTCTTATACTTTTGATAGGAAACTTTCAAACCTGTATCGTCTGATGTTTCACCAATAATATCACCCGTTAGGACCCTTGTACCCTCAATCGCACGGCCATTATGAATAGAATACAAGGTCAATCGACTCTCATTCTCTCCTTTTCCGTTAGTGAGAATTATATTGTCACCATCTAGTGATACGACCCCATCCATTGGTGCGACAATCGTTTGGTGAGCCTTCGCTTCTAGTAGAATGTACTCCTGAAGAGTAGGTTTTCCGTCTAAATCATAGTATCCATAACGATAAATCATGGTTAGACTATCTTCGTTGCTTTTCCCCTCAAATGGATTGTCCAATTCCTGCATGGAAGCATAGACACCTTCTTCTTTTAGTTCCTTCATTTCCTCTTGATCGTCTTTCGAGAGTTTATACTTAGGAGTTTCATAAAGGTCTTGCATGGATTTCAAATCATCCCCATCGTTTAAATCATGCCACAAAGTAGACAGATAATCCTTGTAAGTTTCGGAACTAAATAAGTGAACTGGTTTGTTTAACTCATAGTCATGGAATTTAAAGTTCATATACCCCATCACATCATCAACTTTTGTGTAATAAGTAATTCCTTTGTCATTTGTGCGAGTATGTTCTGCATCTTCCCAAGTTAGGTGGGTATAAGCTTTTGTTAATTCAAATTCATCTTGTTGAATCAAACTAGCAGATGAAAATCCTAAAAAGAAGCTCATCATAAGTAAGAGAAGAAAGACTAATCCTCCAACTATCCATGTTGCAGGATTTCCAGCCGCAAATGTAAAGAAGGAAAAGGCTGCTTTTAGTTTTTGATAGATATTTCGGACACTTGTAAGACCTTGTTTCTTTAATTTTCGATACCGATTTTTAAAGGAGCTTGGATTATCTTTTGCTAGTTTCCATCCTTTTCCATCCTTAAAATGATGGTATCGCTCTTTTGTGTTGGTCAGTCTTTTCTTGGTAAAACGACCTGTTACTTGTCCTGTTTTGACACTAGCTTTCCCAATGTTATAAGAAAGCCGACTGTAGCGTTTTCCTTTTCTAATGGTCTCTTGAAGTGTGCGATAGCCTTCTAAATCTTCATTTTCTGAAGCTAACTCTCCTCCTTCACGTCCAAGGACATAAAGAAAAGTTTTGGCTTTCCTACTGACTTTTTTGGACTTATAGGCTTGTTTAGTAGATTTTAGATTCTCTTTTGCGGCCTTGACTTCTTTCTTAGCTTTTAATTCTTCTAAACTCTTCCCTTGAAAGAAAAAATTAGATTTATGTTTCAGTTCCTGACCATAAAGAAATTTTTGATTGGTTTTTCTTTCTTTACGACGCTCTTTTCTTTCTTCTTTTGACTGTGCCTTTGCTTCCTTAAACTGCTTCTTGGCTATTTTCATTCGTTTCCTAGCATGAGGTAATCGTCTGTCTCTTAATTCTTTGCGATTTAAAAGAGATGGAGGACTATTTTGAAGAATATGATTGTAGTCTTCATTTGCTTGTTTTACTCTAGCCTTTGAAGCTTCTCTCATCTCCTCTAGCTTTTTCTTTATCTCTTTTTTCCATGCTTTTTCATCCAGTACAGCGGAATCTTTTTTCTGTTTCTTCACCTCCTTCTTTCCTTTTTTCAAGAATTTCTTCTCATCTTTTAGACTTCTTCTAAATGCCTTTCGGGCACGTATGATTTCTCTTTTATCCTTCATTTACCTTCCCCTTAATTAGAAGCCATTTTATCAGGATCTGTACTCATGATATCAAACAATTGAGTGCCTTTAGGAATCTTATTTTTAAAGGGAACTACAACGGAACCAGCTTTTATCAGTCCTGCACCTTTTTCTGGATTGACTAGGTATTTTTCAAGTTCTTTTGACAATCCTAAGAGTTGAACCAATTCTTCTCGATCATTTTTTGCTTGCTTTAGGAGAATCATAAATTCACTATTTGCAATAATCCGTCTGCCGTTTGGATCTAACAATAAGGTTTCGACATTTTGGGTTATCCCAGTCGGACTGGCTCCATATTTTCTGACACGACTCCACAATTTAAAGAAGAAATCACTGGCATATTTATCTAATAAGAGAAGCTGCATTTCATCAAAATAAATCCAGGTCTTCTTCCCTAATTTTTGGTTCCGAACAACACGATTCCATATCTGATCAAAAACCACCATAAGGGCGATTTGTTTCAGCTCATCTCCTAACTTTTTAACGTTATAGATTAAGAAGTTAGATCCTGTCTGAATATTGGTCTTATGAGAAAATATATCAAGAGAACCTTCAACATACAGTTCCATATCAAGTGCCAAATTCTGCGCTTCTTCTTCTGGTTGTTGACTCAAGACAAAGACCCATTCTTCCAAAGAAGGTTCTTTAAAAGACTGATAGGTGAGTCTGGTGACTCGGTCGATAATCGATTTTTCTCTTCCATCCATTTTTCTATCCAATAACTTGCCGATAACGGATAAAAGAAATTCTGATTTTACCTTTACAGGATCTTCATCCATATTTTCTTCAGACAAGTCAAGGACATTGAGATAGGTTTGGGAATCAGGCGCAATATCAATCATTTCTCCCCCAAAAGCCCGGCCAATGACACTATATTCTGCTTCTGGATCCACGATGATAATTTCAGTATTTTCACCAGATTCCTTGATTTTGGTCGTGATAATTTCATGCTTGGTTGCCATCCCTTTCCCAGCTCCAGATGTTCCTAAAATCAGACCAGATGGTGTATTTAATAGGCTTCGATCAATGGTAATAATATTACTTGAGATTTGATTGATACCGTAATATTTTCCACTACGGTCTTGTAAGTCTACTGAAGTCCATGGAGAGTTCACTGCTACATTGGACGTTAATAAACTCCGTGATACTCCCTCTAAAAAATCACAACCAAATGGCAGCAAACAATTAAAGGCTGCTTCTTGCATATATGGTAGTTTATCAATCATTAGGTCATTTGAGCCGGCCACTTGTTGGATAGTGTCTAGTGCTTGTTTGAGTTCTTCTTCATCCTGACCAAAGACCCCAATCAAGAAGACTGTTTGAAACAGTTTATCTCCTGTCTCTGTCATGGTTTTTAAGAGTTCCTCAGCTTCATCGATATTGCTTTCTAAAACATGACCTACTTTTTCCAAATAGATACCTGTACGAGCTAGTTTTTGTTGTTCCCCAATCTTTTGGGATTCCATCAAGGTCTTCTTTGTTCGTAGTTTCTTCATAGCATCTGCCTTGGTCGAACTTTGAGCATGGAGACTCACAATCAATTCCAAATCTCCTTGCATGAGGTCTCTGATAAACTGATCCCCTAATTCCATGCCGTAGTCTCTCACATAGACAATCTGCAATAAGCGGTCATTAATCTGTAGGTAATTCTTGTTTTTAAAATCTAAGAGATTAGGTGCTATGAAGTGACGAGTTGTCTGACCAGATCTCGTTAAATCACAGTAAGAAAAAGGAAGATGGTGTTCTCCTCTAAGCATATCTGCCAACAAGTTGACACGTTCTTCTCCAGCCAAGGATTCAAAACGTGCATCAATTTCTGAAAAACCACTCTTGAAATATTCTCCTATTTGAGACAAGGAACGATAGGCTTGTTTGGGATTAGAATCCTTTCTACCAAAGCTAATCAGTTTCACAGCTGAAAAATTATTTTCACCACTGTCTAAATTCTGATTCATCATCCGATTCAATTCTTTACGATAGGTATCATATCCATCTTCTTTTTCCTCATACAAAACACTTTGTCTAAACTTTTCTAAATTCAATCTTTTATTAAAAATGGTCAATTGGAAGTTGGTTTGGTCATCTAGGGAGTTAATCAAATCAGAATACTTCTCAATGATTGCCCCCTTATCTTCTAAACCAACGGTTTGGTAATTGACATCCCCAAGTAAGTAGCTTTGTGAGAAATAATCTTCTTTCACCTGCATCAGACCATTTTGATACAGGGCTTGATAGGAAATGAGTATTCGCCGTAGAGGGTAACACTTCCTCTTTTTTCCTTTAACTTCTTCCTTTTTATTAGTCATTGAAGCTTTTTGTTTCTTTAATGTATTTGATTTTCTTTTCATGTTCATGTCCTTTCTTTCCTGTAATTGTGCGTAGGGGAACCGTTAATTCAAAATGAAGACGGTATTTCAAATAATGTTCAAAATATAAATCATTGGGTTTATAGACTCCAAAAAGCATGAGGGGGATGGTAAAGGCAAACACAAAACCGTAAACAAACCAATCTCCAAATTGCCAGAAAAAGAGATTCAAGCCCAAAACAATAATTGTGACAATAAAGGCTGGTAAAACAAAGATGATTTGCCTTGTAGTGAAGCCTAACCAAGCCCTGTGTTGGTATTTTGAGATGTCTTTAAAGACACGTGTATTCATGACTTTCCTTTCTAAAAAGGCTAAGAAGCAATCACTTCCTAGCCTTTATCTAATTACATACCTAAGATTGAGCGAGCCGTACGTTGAGAACCAACGAGGGCAATAATCAGTAAGATAGCTTGTACCAAACTACCAAACATAATCGCAAGTGATTGCAAGACTCCTGCACCATTTGAAACAGCTATTTTCCCAGCAGATTCAAACAAAGGAACAAGAGAAACAATCAGAAAAATAAGAACCCCTTGTACCGCATAGACCATAATATTTTTTAAATAGCCAATACCAATAGACTTCCATTCATCACTTAAAAATGTTGGAATCGTAAGAGGGGCAAATGGAATCATAAGGTAGAGTTGAATAAATCGAATAGATACCAAAAGATTAACCATGGCAGCACTTACTATCCGAACAAGCCAAATGAGGAGGGCGAAAAAGCCCACAATCATCCGGCCAATAAATCCTGACCCTTTTAATCCAGAGATGGTATCATACTTTGCCCCACCGTGAGCCACAATCGAGGCCACTTGCTCAATGGCGTGACTCGCAATCCCGATGATGGCTTCTACAATCACGGTAGTGTTGGTAATTACAACTGCGACCATAATATAACTAATCAACATCGGTGCTAATGCTTCAAAGGTCATCGCTCCTCCTGAGTTAGCAATTTTCTTTGCCATCTTCGAAAATTCTAAGATGAGAACAACTGATAAAATCGCAACTCCAAGAGGCTGCATGACGCTTTTAGTAATACTAGACATATAAGTCCAAACTGTTGGATTGTAGCTAGATAGAGATTTAATCAGATCTACCGTAGATTGTAAATCCACATTAAATCCTTCAAATAAATTTTCAGCTGATATTTTTTCAGATGCAAGGTAAACAAAGGGTGAGACTAAACTAAGATTCATGTCATTGTTTATCCTCCTAAATTGAAATTTGAGTTACAAAGGCTCCAGCAGCCCCGACCATAACACCACCGACAATTTCAAGAATGGCATTCCGAACACCTGGTCCACCATCTTTAATATTGGTTGCAAGATTGACAATCCCAACAACAACGAGAAAGGCACCAACCGCAATCAATCCCTTCTGTAACAAAGACATAGCTTGTGCAAACATAGCACTTGCGTCTACTCCATAAACAAAACCTTTAAAATGCGTAATCATCTATTTCCTCTTTTCTATTTTTATTTTAAACTAGATTCAAAAGTCAAATCACGAATTCTAAGGCCTTCAAGATGATTTTCCTGACTTTGATTCAAAGGATTGATCTGATAGTCCCACCACCTTTCATCGGTTTCTTGATTGGCTAGGTACTTCCAGTTTGGATGCTTAGTGGAATTGTATTTTTTGCTTTTAAAGACAGGCATATTGGCAATTCGAACTAAGCATTCATGCCGTTTCATATTTCCGACTTCATCAGGTGTCATTAAATCACGAGCAATCTTTTGATGAGAAAGGGATCCTGAACCTGTTTGGCCAAAGGAACGACTAGTATTTCGAACATCAATGGTTTGTTTACCGAGTAACCCACTCATAAATTTAAAAGTATCTTCATCATTACCACCTAAGTAGACTAAGCTATCACAGTTCCCAAGAATAGTTTTCCAAGCTTCTTTTTCTTTATAGAGTCCTTGAAGTTGAGCAATATTTTGTAGAATAGGAACGAGACTCATATTCCGAGAACGGACTGTTGAGGTTTGTTCAGCAAAATCTGGGATTTCTCCGATATTTGCGAACTCATCTAAATAGACTCTCACATGAAGAGGCAATTGACCCTTAAAATCAATATCTGCTTGTCTTGTTAGGGTTTGAAATACGGTTGAAAAAAAGAGGGCTGAAAGAAAGCGAAAGGTACTATCATTATCTGGGATAACTAAGTAAACCATTGATTTTTCCTTGCCCCATGTCTTCATATCAAGGGTATCTCTTTTGGTCAAATCCATGACACTTTGAATATTGAAGAGGGCAAATTTAGCAGTGGTTACAGCTATAACAGAATCCAGAGTCTTATCTTTATAATTTTGAAAATCTGCCCAATTTCGCATGGTAAAATTTTCAGTTCCATACTTTTTAGCATAATTTTCAAATAGAATTTCTAAGACACTTTTTTCTTGGTTTTCACCCTTGGATAAGTGTTTAATGAGTTTTGAGATTTCAGCAAAACTTGGATAACGCCCTCGTTTTTTTCGCTCTTCCACTTCTTTTTTTTGACGTTTCAACAAGTTTTGGTATTCTTTTTGACTTAAACGACTTTCTTCTATGAGCTGTTCTCTTGTTTTGGGTGGATTATAGAAATCGACCAAGTAGGAGGCTAAAGCTCGTACCAAAGTCATAGAAGCTTCATCCCAAAATGGATCACTACGGGATCCAGAGCCTTTGGTATTATTAAAATAAACCGTCAGCATGCGATTCAAATCATTTTCTGTCTCTATATAGCGAAAAGGATTGAAGCCATCTGAGTTCTTCATATTAACTAAATCTAACACCTTTACTTGATAGCCATGATCTAAAAAGAGTTTACCTGTTTTCTCGGCCAAGTGATCTTTTGGATCCACTACAATATTAGAACTATTCATCTGAATCAGATTGGGTTTCACAAAGCGAAATGTTTTCCCACTTCCTGAACCTCCGATCACCGCAATATTCTTATTTCTATCATATTGGGGTGGTTTTTTATCTAACAATGTCAAACGAACATCTTGTGCTAAGATCGTATCATGAGAAAATTCCTTACCGTAAAAGTGCTTCTTTTCCTTTAGAGTTCCAAAACGGGCGCTCCCGTATTCTACCCCTTCTCGGTATTGTTTTTTACCAGTCTCTAGATAGAGATAAACTAGTAACATCATCACAAAGCCTAGTAGAAAAAAAGCACTTGATTTTCCAGTAAAGGAAACATTCCATGGCGACTGAAGAACTTCATCTTGACCTTCCATCAGAAGATGAGTCCATTTATCTAAGGTATTTCCAGTATAGGAATCATACAAAAGCGTCAAACGATGAAAAAGATAGCCTAGTAAGATACCTAACAGTGAGAATAGTAGGAATTTCTTTCCACTGTACATCATCTCACCATCTCTTTCTGTTTGACGGCCCCTTCTTGTCTAAAGGTAATTTGAGATTTAGCCTCATCAATTGCATCGTCTAATGACTTATCCATGGTAAAATCAGCTAATTTCTCTGGATCATTAACCATTTTTTCTAACAGTTGGTCTAAATGATTGTCCAGAATCGAACGGTCTTTCGTATAGAAATGCAGAGAATCCCCTTGCCAAGCGATGGCTAAAGGAATCTCTTCTTTTTCTAAAAAAGCTTTAAATTTCTCTATATCAATTGGTTTGTCTAAAAAATCTTTTTTCAGATTAATCGTATCAATCGAATAAGGAGATTGTAGCAATTCTTCTAATTTCTGTACCCCTATTTTATAGGCGGAATCCTGTGCTAAAGCCTGACGTCTAGACCATTCTAGAATCTTTAAGAGACTTTTTACAGTAAATAAAAGACTACGCTCTGCATATTGAACCGCCATTCGTTCCTGTTGTTCAGAGGACATCTGATGCCTCCTCCTTAACAAATAGCAGCTTTCCTTCTTTATAACGATAAGCTATCAATTTCTGACGTTGCTTAATCGACTTGACAACCTGCAGTAGATCTCTCGAATAAGGTTCTCGAAGAGTAACTTCTACTGCTTTCCCATCAACGATACCAACACGTTTAAATTCAATGTAGTCTTTTTTGAGATGTCCTAAGCCCATACCAAAAGGAAAGTGATGAATCAATTGGATGGTACAACCACCTTTATTTCCCATTTGTTTCAAATCATACAAGTTTACTACCTTCATGATTAACTCCTTTATCTAGTTTGTCGCATCGTTTAAGTCTGGTAACGATAAACTCCGTGTCTGTTAGAAAATTCTCACACACGTCTTGTGCCAGTTGCCCTTCACAGGGAAATACTCTCAGTCCCTACTTACACAGGCACGCTAATCAAGACGGAGTGGATTCAATTTTCAAAGAACAGGTAGCTTTATTATAGATAAGAGTAGTTGAAATTTTTATCACATTTTTGGGGTTGTTGGAATAAAAAAAGCAACTCACTGCTTTACGAATGAGTTGCTTTTGTACTAAAATATTTGTTGCATAATTTCCCTAATGACCTGAACAGAGTTATCAAATGAGATATCTTTAGCATACTTAAATTGGCGTTGATAACGAATCCATAGCTCTTTCTGATAATCAGAAATTTCAATTCCTCTCACTTGTTCTTCCCAATTATAAATAGTATCTTTACTTTTACGTTTTTCTGCCGTATTCTCAAGTGCATTTTTTAATACTTCTAGATTAATCTCTTCTTTTCTAAGTTTATACAAGGTGAAAAGATCATATCGATCACGTGGGCGTGTCGAAGCTAATCCCCTACTGATAATCGTTTCTAACTTTTCAGAAAGTACAGTCTCTAGATTATATGTCCATATCTTGATACTTTCATTAGTAAAGATAGAAGTCATTGAATAAGTAATTTCTCTTGGTGTAATCTTATCACCAGTAGTAATATCAATAAAAACAACCTCCTTTAATGTATCAAAAGTTGCATTTAATTTTAATGAAAATCCTCCATATTCATCATCTTGGCGAATAGGTTCTAGCTTATCTACTGAAAATGAAAATCCATCAGTTTTAGAACAAAGAATCTCTTCAAAGATATGAATCAAATTTTCTCTGCTCATTTCGGTTCCCTTCAGAGTGACATCTAAATCCATTGTGGTTCGCTTATCTAGTCCAATCATTTGACCTATTAGATACCCTCCTTTTACAATGAAGGAATCTCTATAAGAACTAGTAGAAATCAGCTTTAATACTTGCTCAATTAAATAATGTTGTTGTACTTGTTGAGCTGGAATTCCCTTATCTTTTGAAATGTTTTTGATTTTTGCTTTAAAGCTATTCGCATTTGAAAACATTAAGATAGTACCTCCGTATAAGATTGTAACTTATCAGTTACTTTAAATAGCTGGGCATAATAAAATAATTTGTGTAAATGAATTTTATTTTGTTGAAAATATTTTTTAAACGCTGGTGCAATAATTTGAAGATCCACCTGATGAACTGGTCTTAGACATTCAACCAAAACTCGTTCAACTTCATAAACTTTAATAAATTGACCAGGAAGGCGCTCAATTTCAATAATTCCTTCACTATAGTGAGAGCGTAAAATAATAGGACATATATCTGCTTCCTTAATGTTTTTGGTATTCGTACCATAAGGAAAACTCATCGTCATATTAAAAGGGATAGTCAAAGATAAACCATGTAACCAAAGTGCTGTCTCCAAAGAAAAGATTCCCTTTGGAAATCGATACTGAAGGACAAACCACTCATCTAAATAAATATCAGGTAAGCGATATAACCCTTTTTCTTCAGCATCGATTTTTCCTTCTGCAACCATTTTTAATAAGGTTTTGTAGTGTAAATTTTCATCTATTACTTGTTTAAAAGTTAAAAAACCATACTGATTGAAAGAGTTCATCAGTTTCTCTCTTTTATCAACCATATCATTCTCCTTTCTTAGAAATAAAATGCTAACACTTACTATATATGTTAGCATTTTATTTCTTTAAAATCAATTCATTTAGTTTTTTTATTTCAAAATTAATCCATGCTTAAGACAGACCAGCTATTATTAAAGAAAAAATAAGACATAGACTGATAGGTTCCACACCAAATGTAGCCCCATACTGCCCCATAAGTCCGATTTGTAGCGCACAAGCCCTAAAAACATCCCAAGTGAAACATACAAACACCAAGCTAAAATGGTTCCTGGATGATGAGCTAAGACAAATAAAATACTTGTCAAAGCAACTCGAATATCTAATTTTCTAACCAAGTTCCATAAAATTTCTCGATACAGAAATTCTTCAACCATACTCGCATTGATTAATAACAATAAAAATGAAAACCAAGGGACTTGATGTTGAAGGCCAATTAAGTTTGCTTGATTCGTAGTTCCTTGAGCATGGATTAGGCTAAAACATAGATTTATAATCAGTAGGCTAACGAATCCAATACCAAGCCATTTCATCCTAGTTTTCATATTGACCTTGACAACTTGTTTTCGTTGACCATACATCCATAAAAAAGAAATGAGCGACGCACAATAGAGAATCTGTAGTATGGTTAACTCACTAATACAAAGCAATTTCAGTAAGTATAGGGATACCAATAAGACATTTACTTGTTGGAATATATAAACTGGAATTATTCTTTTCATAGTTACCTCCGAAATAAATCTTCATAATCTAAATCTAATACCTGCACAATCCTTTCTACCCATGGACTTTGAGGCATTCGTTGTTCCATCTTGTAGTGGCGTATCTTTTGATACAAACGATTCAATTCACTTGGATAGTGAAACTCTCCCGCAAACATTTTTCTGGTTAACTCAATCCAGCTGATATTCCTTTCAGCCAAAATAATGGACAAGTTCTCCCAAAATCGTTCTGCCATATTGATTCTCCTTTAGTTAGATAAATAATGTGTTTGTGCCATGTAAATCAATTGTTTCGTATCTCTTGGCAATAAAGCTCTAGCCTCCTCCAGATTCAAATTTGGATAAACTCGCTTATTTGAAACCGCAAGAGGAAGTCTGATGGTTAGTTCAGGATTTTTTAATATCATTTCGATGAAATCTGTTAATTTTAGGTTATCTCGATTCTTAAAACGTAATAAATTGGGAGATAAAAACTCGAAACAATCTGAAGAATAGCTCATCATCTCAATTAATTTATCCTTTGTCATTTCAGAAATAGAATGAGGAGTGACCTCTATGCCATACTTTTGAAAGAAATCCAAAAGAAGTTGATTTCTATGACAATTTTTACTTAGATAGAGATCAATCATGGGAGACCTCCCAAAGATTCGGTTCCATTTGATATTCTGAGACGATTAAGGAATCTAATAAATTTGAGAAGTTAATCGGTTTCTTGTCTTCATCATAAGCTTTTACAGTTACTTGGGTTGTAAGTATTCCCTCTTTTCCCTCGGCTCGATAGCCTTGTCCATATAAAACAAAAACAAGATTTTGATGATCATCTACAAAGGCATCAACCCCATTCTTTATGTCTTGACTTTCAAGGAATTCCATCACGTTTTGAAGATAGGACTCGTAAAATAGTGGGTAGTTGTGTTTTTTATGGTAATCATCTAAAAATGTTACTTCAAACTCACATGGATAATTGGGTATCAAAAATAATTGTTCATCCAGCTGTTTGATTTCTGCATCATGTAATTCTGTTTCTAATTCATCACAATCTAGTATTGATTCTTTATTTAATGCTTTCATCTTTTTCCTCTATTTCTTTTAATTTCTTTGCGATTGCGGCAATCACAGGAACGGTTACACTATTACCAGCTTGTTTATAGAGCTGACTATTACTAGAGACTCTTCTAGCAGCTTCAAAAGCCCAATCAGGAAAGCCCTGCAAGCGAAAACACTCTTTAGGAGTGATTCGTCGTATCCTCAGACGGTAAAATTGTCCATCTATTAATATACCGGCTACATGATAAACTTGTTTATCTTCTCCTTCATAACTAGCAACTACTACTCCCATTTGTCCACTAGTTGTTAACATATTAGCTATACCTTTTCCAACTCTACCACGACGATACTGAGAACTTGGTCTTTCCAAATTGATTGAATCTCCTATTTCTGCTTGAGCGTATCCTTTTTTCGTTGCTTCCCGGACTTTTAGAAATTGAATTGGTTCTGGAATCAGTATTTTGGGGATTTTATCTCCACCTTGCATCGTAGTCAGTGTTGGAGATAACCCCTCACTTCCATAGACACGACCGGTCTCCTTAAAGCTAGTCGGTAAATCTCCAACAACGACAATGCCATGACGATCCTGAGTATTTAAAGTAAACATTGGCTCTTGGTTTTCCTTAAAGCGTCTACCATTTTGTCTCTTGTCTAATCTATCTGGTGTCATACAAGGAATCGCAATCTTAAATCCTTCTCCTTTCCCACGAACTAAGGTTGGCGCAAGACCTTCTGAATAATAAACTTTACCGCTCATTCCACTTTTTGATGGATTCAAATTTCCTAATGTTTTTAAAGTCTCAGAGTTAGTTGCTTGACCTTCTCGTCTGAAAGGAAATAAGAGTCTGATACCTTTCTTTCTAGAATGTCCGATAATAAACACCCTCTCTCTGTTTTGGGGAACGCCAAAATCCTTACTGTTAAGCACCTGCCATTCAACATCAAACCCCAACTCATCAAGTGTGGTAAGGATTGTGGTGAACGTCCGTCCCTTATCGTGATTGAGTAGACCTTTAACATTTTCAAGAAAAAGAAAACGTGGTTGGATTTGTTTGGCCGCCCGAGCAATTTCAAAGAACAAAGTTCCTCTAGTATCTTCAAATCCCAATCGTCTTCCTGCGATTGAAAATGCTTGACAAGGGAATCCCCCACAGATGATATCGACTTTCCCTCTAAGTTTTTTAAATTCGTCATCTGAAACATCTCGTACGTCATGAAATTCTATTTCTCCTTCCGTTTGAAAAATGGACTTATAAGATTCTCTAGCAAATTTATCAATCTCACAAAATCCAATACACTCGTGTCCTACACTTTCCATTCCAAGTCGAAAACCACCGATACCTGAAAATAAATCAATAAATCTCATTTCTTGATTACCCCTTTCTGATCAACTATCAATGTCCAAAGTGTCACACCACTTGAAATGACAATGAGCATAACTAATATCCACTCGATTGGCGACATTTAACCACCTCCTTTTCTAACACGATTATTCCAAACAGAATACAAGCCGTTAAATACAAATTCAGCAAGTACTTCCGCTCTTCTAACAAAGCGAACATTGTCAAGAGCATACTGATAGATTCTCTCAAAATCAGTCATAGCAATTTCACTGGCTGTTTCAGAAAAACCTTCTCGTCTAAATTGATCTTGTACCAATCCCCAAATATAATCTCGATCATATTTTGTGACCTTTTCTACTTTTCTTTTCAAGATAGGTTGAGTATTCCTATCCTCCTCATCCTCACTAAATAAAGAATCAGTCTCACTATATTTAGTCTCACTAACTTCAGTCTCACTAGGGGCTGAATATGAGACGGGGGCCGTTTCATTTTCAACCTGCCCTAGTCTTTTTTTAACACTAGTCCTGTCAGAAATAGATACTGGGGTAGAAGATAATTCCCCTAAATAAATCTTATTAGCTAGTCTTCCTTTCTCACTTGAAGACTGTTGAACTTCATCAATTAAGTCATATTCTTTAAGAGTCTTTTTGATGGACAGTAATTTGGACTTCGAACAACCTAACAGCCTCATCAGTTTAGAATTAGAAAATACTAAATAGACCGCGCCTTCTTCATCTATCCAACCACGATTGAGAGATAATTCTAGACGATCTTTTAAAATAGAATAAGCCACCTTTACTTCTAGTTTCATATCCATATATTTCTCATCTTCAAAAAGAATTTTAGGTAATTTATAATACCGTTCTGAAGTTTGGTATTGATTTGCGGTAATTCGTTTCATAGCGCTCCTCCAAGTTCTTTGAGTATTAAATCTCCACTTGATTCCAATCGAATCAAGCCACTTTTTTCTAATTCAGCCATAAGAGATATGGCTTCAACAATGTCAATTCCCATTTCACGTACTAAAAATGAAATGACAATATAGCGTGATGATTGTAATTCTTTTGTCATTTTCCCTCCAGAAAATAAAAAAAGGAGAACAATATTCAACTGTTCTCCAAAATAATTTTATTAAAAAGAAAAACCCTGCCAAATTAATTTTTGGTAGGGTTTTTGGCAGGAAACTAAATTAATTTATCAGTTTCTAAAATGTGTTCACGATTCTAAAAGGCTGATACTATAGTATTCCGAATTCTAATTGGTATATGCCTCTTATTTAAGAGTAACTGAAGCTCCAGCTTCTTCCAATTTAGCTTTGATTTCTTCAGCTTCAGCTGTAGCAACACCTTCTTTAACAAGTGCTGGTGCTCCATCAACAAGTTCTTTAGCTTCTTTAAGACCAAGACCTGTGATTTCACGTACAACTTTGATAACGCCGACTTTCTTGTCGCCTGCAGATGTCAATTCAACGTCGAATGAATCTTTAGCAGCACCAGCGTCAGCAGCACCAGCTGCAGCAACAGCTACAGGAGCAGCTGCAGTTACACCAAATTCTTCTTCGATAGCTTTTACAAGGTCGTTCAATTCAAGGATTGAAGCTTCTTTAATTTCAGCAATAATGTTTTCAATGTTCAATGCCATTGTTATTTCCTCCAAATAAGTTTTAAATTTTTTATTTATATTTTTTTGTAGCTAGGCTACGCTGCGTAGCTTAAGATTAAGCTGCGTCTTCTTTGTTGTCTGCAACCGCTTTGACTGCAAGAGCAACGTTGCGCACTGGCGCTTGAAGTACAGAAAGGAGCATAGAAAGAAGTCCTTCGCGGTTTGGAAGAGTTGCAAGAGCAAGAATCTCTTCTTTAGATGCGACAGCGCCTTCGATTGCACCACCTTTGATTTCAAGTGCTTCAGCGTTTTTAGAAAAGTCGTTCAAGATTTTCGCTGGTGCGATAACATCTTCGTTAGAAAATGCTACTGCAGATGGTCCAACAAAAACAGATGCAAGATCTTCAAGACCAGCTTTTTCAGCTGCACGACGTAAGATTGAGTTTTTAATAACTTTGTACTCAACTTCGCTTCCACGAAGCTCACGACGAAGAACTGTATCTTGGTCAACTGTCAAACCACGAGCGTCAACAACGACGATAGATGCAGCAGCTTTCATTTTCTCAGCCACTACGTCAACTAGTTCCGCTTTTTTAGCAATAATTGCTTCACTCATTAGTGTGTTCACCTCCGTAATTATTTTGCTTGGGGAATTTTTCCAAAAGAAAAACGCGCCCAAACCTAGACACGAAAGTACAATACGCTTCTTTTTACATGATACGTTTTGTCCTCGGTAGGATCTTTATGAGTCGAGCTCCCCTACTGTCTTAGGCAGTTTTTTCAAACCGTTATTTAGTGTATCACATAAAAAAAAAGAATGCAAGTATTTTTGCAAACTTTTTTTTAAAATAGTTAATCTTTATAGATAGTCTTGGTACGATTGAGCCACGCATAGGCCAAGCCCATGATCACTCCTCCACCTACCCAGTTACCTACAAAAGTGACAGCATAATGACGAAGCACATTGAAGAACTCTAAATGAGGCAAATCTTTCGAAATCGAGTTAAAAGTAGCTAATGAGAAAGAAGCAAAGTTTGCCGCGATGTGTTCATTGGTAAGGAAAACAAACATATAAATAGCTGACAAAACCATCAGAACTTTCGCTGTTTCATCTTTAAAGAAAAGGTAGGACAAGATCGCTATGTTAACAAAGATGTTAGCAATCACTCCTTCAAAGAAGACCAATTGATTGGAACGTTGGAGCTTCATCTCTACAACCGAACCAAGGAAGCCCTTTGGATTCAAATTAGCAAAAGCACTTGTCTGACTGAAGAGAAATGCGAGGAACAAAGCACCAACTAAATTAAAGAATGTACAATATAGTAGAATTTCTATAGCTTTCTTCCAATTTATCTTCTTAAGATAAACTCCAGCTGTCAGGTACATCATATTTGAAGTCGTTAGTTCACTATTTAAGAATAGTAAATAAACCAATCCCCAGGCAAAAATAAATGGGAACAAGAAACGACCGGAACCTGGCAAAAAGGTATTGAGCAAATCTGCACCCACAATCCCAACTGCTGTACTCATTGTCAAAAACGCACCTGCAAACATAGAGCGAACAGCATACCGAGCTTTAGAAGCAGTATACAGTTCTTCCTTCTTCTGACATGCTGCTTCTACCTTTAGAACAAAATTTGATTCTCCCATCTGAATCTCCTTGTATATTGAATTTGTGAACTTCTTCATTATATCATAGTTTCAACTTTCTGAAAAGGTTTTCAGAAAAATTAATAGTAAATAAAACAGGAGCATTCAACAGATAAAGGACTTTGATTTAAAACGTTAAAAGTAAAAAAGCAGGCTACTTTAGCCTGCAGTATTTCTATTTAAATCATATTTTATTGAAAACGACTTGCCCAAGCGATATCTAAATTAAGGATTTCTTGTGAAGTAAACTGTTGACGGTATGGGTTATATACAGTCCCTTCATAACCACCTTGAACACTTGGAACATCATACTGGGTTAGATTATACGTTTCTATGATGTTATTCAATTTAGCATAGTAGCTAGTATCTGTCGCATACACACCAGTCAAAGCTGCTGTGGCATCCTGATAACTAGTCGTATTACTCTTCCAGGCACCAGCAAAATGTCCTTGTTTCAATACGGCTACATAGTCTAGTAAAGACTCGTAGTAGCTTGGATAAGAACGGAAAGCATCATTAATAGTATAGGCATTCCCGTAGCCATCATCTTCCCAAGTCTGCATGTATGCAGATTGACCAGCATAACTTCCTTTAATTCCAAATAAGTTATAATGCGGATAAGAAGAAAGACCTGATTGACCTGCACCACTTTCCAAAATTGCTTGAGCAATCATAACAGATGCATATAGATCGTTTTCTTGACCGATTTGGCGAGCAGACTCACCAATTTGAGAAATAAAGGTTTCTGTTGGATCCGTATACTGGCTATAACCTTCATCGTTTGCTCCAACCTTACCAATGTGTTCGCTCATTGCTGCAGCTACAGTTCCTACTGCTACTAGTGCTACCAATGATCCGATTATTTTCGATTTATTTAGTAACTTTTTCAATTTTGTGATCTCCTAATGTAAAATGAATATCTTATATCAAAAATTATAACACAGAAAGAGTATATTTTGTTGGGTATAATATTACATTTCGATTACATTATCGAGATAAATCAAACACATTTATAACAAGAATAACAATATACGATTTATTCCGTAAATGTTTTTTGAAAAATTGCAGACCAAGATTCTTCAACTCCCGCCTTATTAACTGAGGAGAAGATGATAAAGGTATCGCTTTTATCAAAGTCTAGTTTTTTCTTGATCATCGACTCATGTTTATTCCATTTACCTCTTGGAATTTTATCGGCTTTTGTCGCGACCAAAATAACAGGGATCTCGTAGTATTTTAAAAACTCATACATCTGAACATCATCAGCAGATGGCTCATGACGAAGATCAACCAAGCTAATAACTGCTTTAAGGTTTTTTCTTGTTGTGAGATACTCTTCAATCATTTTCCCCCACTTCTCCCGTTCCTTTTTTGAAACGCGAGCATATCCATATCCTGGGACATCGACAAATCGGAGTTGATCATCAATATTGAAGAAATTTAAGAGCTGTGTTTTTCCAGGTTTTCCTGAGGTACGAGCTAGGTTTTTGCGATTAAGCATGGTGTTAATAAAAGAAGACTTGCCGACATTTGAGCGACCGGCAAGTGCAACTTC